>OAUH01000028.1_pt1 | contig 111195 bp, 87 predicted proteins | sample 1495121 | NCBI WGS metagenome assembly OAUH01 (sample SAMEA2580006, study PRJEB22360) | human gut metagenome | reverse complement strand
TGTCCAGCGTAGATGTGAAGGCAAATCCGATACTTTAGTTCATATAGAACTATGGTAAGCTCTCCAGTATATTCTAAGGCATATTCTCACTCATCCGTATAATAATCCGCCAAAAAGAACGCAAATACTAAAAAATCTTTTTTTTTCAGAGAATAGATAGGGATACTGGTTAATTAGTAGTATTTATGTAAGAAATAAACATCTAATAAACTACAAAACGCATGAAAAACCTCTTGCCATTGAAATCACTCTTATCATTTGCATTATTGGTTTGTTCTACCAACATTTCTGCAAATAAAATTATCTCGGTTTCTGATTTCGGTTTAAAGCCCGACAGCCGCATCAATGCCGTACCGTTTGTACAAAAAGCAATCAATGCCTGCAAACAACATCCCGGCTCCACGCTTGTCTTTCCCAAGGGGAGATATGACTTTTGGGCACAGCACGCCATTGAAAGAGATTATCACGAAACGAATACTTACGATGTCAATCCTAAAATCCTTGCCGTACTGCTGGATCAAGTCAACAACCTGACTATTGACGGCAACGGCTCGGAGTTTATCATGCACGGCCGTATGCAACCCTTCACCTTGGACCGCTGCCAAAACATCACCCTGAAAAACTTCTCCGTTGACTGGGAAATCCCTCTAACCGCCCAAGGCACCGTCACTCAATCCACCCCCGACTATATAGAAGTGGAAATCGACACCCGCCAATATCCTTACATCATAGAAAACAAACGGCTCACCTTTGTCGGCGAAGGTTGGAAAAGCGGGCTGTGGTCTATCATGCAGTTTGACCCTGAAACCCACTTCGTCCTGCCCAATACCGGCGACAACCTGGGATGGCGCCCTTATGATGCGATAGAGGTAAAACCCGGACTGGTACGCCTCGCCGATCCGAAAAGGGAAGCCAACAAACGTTTCCCCGCACCGGGCACTATCCTCGTGTTGAGACATAGTACCCGTGACCATGCCGGTATCTTCATCTACCACAGCACGGACACCAAACTGGAGAATCTGAAGTTATTCCATACCTGTGGATTAGGAATCCTATCACAATACAGCAAAAATATCGCATTCAACGATGTCCACATCATCCCCAATGCCGCAAAAGGACGTGTATTAAGCGGACACGACGACGGCTTCCATTTTATGGGATGCAGCGGGCTGCTCAAAATAGAAAATTGCAGCTGGGCCGGATTAATGGATGACCCGATCAATATCCACGGAACTTGCTCACGCATCATGGAAGTTCTCTCCCCCACCCGTATCAAATGTAAATTCATGCAGGACATGAGCGAAGGTATGGAATGGGGACGCCCGGACGAAATGATCGGATTCATTGAACACAATACAATGCGCACCGTAGCAACCGGAAAAATGAATAAGTTTGAAGCGCTCAACAAGGCCGAATTTATCATTGAGCTATCCGCCCCGCTCCCTGCCGGAGTAGAGGCCGGATACGTGATAGAAAACCTGACTTGCACACCGGATGCGGAAATACGCAACTGTCATTTCGGAAGTTGCCGTGCACGCGGCTTACTAGTATCAACTCCGGGAAAGGTCGTTATCGAGAATAACATATTCGAATCAAGCGGTTCCGCTATTTTAATTGCCGGAGACGCCAATGCCTGGTATGAATCAGGGGCCGTAAAAGATGTACTTATCCGTAATAATGATTTTCGTTATCCTTGCAACTCTTCAATTTACCAATTCTGCGAGGCTGTGATTAGTATCGACCCGGAAATACCGACGCCGGAACAGAAATATCCCTACCACCGCAATATCCGTATTGTGGATAACACCTTTCATCTTTTCGACTACCCGATCCTCTTTGCCCGCTCGGTAGACGGACTGACTTTCTCCGACAACACGCTGATACGTGACACGACTTACCAACCTTATCATTACCGCAAGGAAGGTATCACGCTGGAAGCCTGCAAATCGGTAGTCATCTCTAATAATAAGATCGAAGGGGATGTGCTAGGGAGAACCGTTAAATTCGACAGGATGAAATCGTCGGATATAAAGATTAGCAAGAATCCTTTTTTCCGAAAATTGAGATAATAAGTTCTGCTACAAAAAAGTTTTTAGGTTCTTCTTCAAATTTGGTGGTAATTTAACCAGTCGGTGGTATCTCCATTCCCCTCCTTCGGGAAGGAGGGGTGGCTGAAAGCCGGGGTGGTAGGTGGATACACAATGCTGATAATAACCGACTTACGCATTCACCTACCACCTCCCCCTACGGGGACTCCTCCTTCCCGAAGGAGGAGAATGGAGAATACTATCGATTATCAAATTATTATTTCCCTAATTAAGTTTACCACCAAATTTGAAGAAGAACCAGTTTTTATCGATTTAACTCTCATGCCCTCACTAATAGTCTACATTCCTTTATTCATCAGGAATGCAGCTATGAGGGTAACTACAAGAAGTAGCCTGAGGGTAAACAGTTACCTTCAGACCGTATTCTCTGGAGAATTCCCTATACATTTGTTACTAAAAGCATACGGGATTAAAACATGAAGCAATAAGGAAGCAGAGAGGTTTACCTTCATTAGCTTGTTTGTCAACCTTCGTTAGCTTATCAGCTAATCCCGGTAAACGGAGAGGCTAACATTGGTTAGCTGTTGAAGGACAAAGAAGACAAACATAAGTAATCTATATCGTTATTATGATAGACCTTATAGCGTTTCATAAGATATATCAGTGTTTACCGGCTGTATTATGTTGCCGGATAAGCTGTATATAAAGAGATTTATGAGGGTAACTTTTTACTCTCAGGCTGTTCCTTGCAGCAACTCTCATAGCTGCAACCCTGATGAATAAAGGGATGTAGACTATTAATGAGAGTATGAAGGTAAAATTGATAAAAACTTTTTTCTGGAGTCATCTAAAAATTAGAAGTTGAGACTACCGATGGACCTCAAGAACATAATCGTGTAACACTTCATCTACCCCATAAATACTATAAACATCGGAAGATTATCTCTAAGGAATTTCAACGCCATAGTTATCTGTCGCTCTATCGCTTTCTCGGAAACTGCACATCGTTCCGCTATTTCTTTATTAGTCAAATGTTGTTCCCGGCTCATTTTGAAGATCCGCCGCCGTTGAGGAGGAAGCTGTTCAATCAACTTATCAATATAGCTTTTTAAATCGGCCGCATCCAACTCATCTTCTATATCGTATGAATTTTCAAGACCTCGCAGGGCTGTCATTTTAAAATTCAACTCATAAAAATGCCGGCGCGAATAATTAAAGATAATGTTACGGGTAATAATAAAGAGGAAACCGTCAAAGTTCTTGGTTTCATCAAACATTTCCCTTGATTCCCAAACTTTAACAAAAACATCTTGTACCACTTCAGAAACCTCGAAAGACGAAGTTATATAAAGCTGCGCAAAGTTATAGACTTTCAGCCAATAACAGTCATATAGACGCTCAAATGCAATTGTATTTCCAGCCTTTACCTCGGTTAATATCTCTGTTTCATCCATATTGTACAAAAACTATACAAATATAAAAGAAAAATAGATAAACTTCTATATTATTTGAAAAAATCATGCAAAAACAGGTCTTTTTATTCAAATATCTAAAGATTTTACTTTCGAAAGAAAGAGTGCGGAATAACAGAAGAATCTGTTAACCAGAATATTCTTTCATCATCCCGCACCCTGCACTATTGAAAACTTTTTTAATTCATCGTCACTTCCGTACGATCTCCTGTTGCCGACACAGCATACAATTTAAACCCTTCTTTCCAGCTGAGAGGCAAAATAAACGTATGTGTAGAAGATGGAGTGGTTTCACCACTGCAAACAAAAATCAACTTTTCATCTGCATCCTTTACTTCATAAGCCACTACATTTTTCCATCCTTGGATAGTTATCGCTTCACCAATAGCCTCCGTCTTCCCTTCTGTGAAGCTTTTGGCAGTGTGTGTTGCGTGCGAACCTGCCACTACCGATGCCCTACTTTTATATAGTTCAAACGAATTGTCCGATATGTACTCCAAGGCTACATCGGGTTTGGAATATCCCAAGCCATTTACTTTATGCCTTAACGCATCTACCATATCCGGCGTTACGGTAAGAGTCCTGGTGTCATAGTCCTCAATTTTTTTATTGATAGGAGTAAGGAATCCCCACTTTTCAAAGAAATCAAGCAGATTCATCTTTGCCGACAGGCAGCAATTATAGACAAAATCCAATTGTATGTCTCCGTCCGTCATGCCTGTATAATCTTTATTACGGGCATACTCATAAACATCCGGATAGAATCCGCCTTTGTCCGACTGTTGCAAAGGAGTCCGTCCCAGCACTTTTCCGAAGTAAAGTTCCAGTTGCCAGAAAGGAACCAGTTTGCAGAAGACATCATTCGCATCGTCACCTATATTTGAAAAATCAGCATGAGAACTACCCGCAACGATTATTCCATTCCAGGCTTTTGAGTATCGATTACGGTAAACATCCCCCATGTCTTCAGTTTGTATACGCGAGCCCTGACCAAAAATTGTTGTCTGGATATACTCGGACATAATGTTATTTGTCACTTCCGTCATTCCGATCCACATCACTCCCAAACGAGTCTGGTTACAGTGACCTATTTCGTGTGCCGGTCCCCAGCAAGCGCTTGTCTTAAGTTTGGAAGGATTACAGATATCACTCATCGTCGTTTGATTATAAGCGGTATGATAGGAAGTGGCATACATATATGATTGATACATGACATTCAAGTACATACGGTTTCTGAACATCTTGTCATATTTCTCCAGTCCCAACAACTGCATTTCGTTCAACGCAATCTGGTCATACAAATCAATCAGTTCGTTTCCGTTATTAGCAGCATATTTACGATAGTCATTCGTTTCGAAAGTCATGTGTGCATACTTCCCTACTACGTCAAAATACTTATCCGTAGCTTTTCCCAACAGTTCATTCCAACGTCCCTCATGTTTCTGCGAGTCAAAATAACCGTTTACTGTTCCCGATGCAAAATGAATCTTCACCGGCAACGCAGCCGCATCATCCAACGTCCGGGTATGGTACATCACGTAAACCAATCCTTTCTCACTGATTGTCAACTTGTTCGTTCCTCGACTCAACGGATAGGTCACTCCTCCGAAGCCGTCACTTTCCGGAGCATCCAGATTCTGTACCTTCAAACTGATGTCATAACCGTGTGTATCGCCCACAAGTACAATCAGGTTTTCATTAGCCTTCACCGAAATACCGGTCGGATTGTCTAAAAGACTATACGGATTCGTTTTATGAGTCCCCGATTGAATATCAGGATTCGGATATGCTTTAAATTCACCCACACGGAACTCCGGCTCATATTTACCTTTAATCATGTAATAAGCCAGATTCTTAAAGAACGGGAACTCGCACTTCTCAATGTCAGCCTCAGTAATTCCCGCTTTTAGCTCACTACACGTCTCGTCTGCAAAAAGAGTTGAATAATCAAAGGCTTCGGGATTCTTTGCATAAAATTCCATTTCAGCACAAGAAGCAAACCCTTGTCCATCTCCTGCACCTGTTTTTACGATAAAGCGGAAGGATTTAGCACGAACGGGAGCATCGAATAATACTTTAGTAGCAGAAGCGGAACCTAAGAAATCTTTATCAGCCAAAGGAGTGAAAGCACTCCCATCTTCGGAATATTGAATTTCCACTTCCTTAAACTTTCCGTTGGCACCGTCCGTGCGAGGATAATAAACCAGATAATCGACATCGGACACTTCTTCCAAATTATAAGTCAGTGTAATGGGGAAGTAATTGCTGCCAGAGTTATTCCAACTGGAATGATAAATGGTAGAGTAGTCTCCGTCAAATGATTTTTCAATCTCTCCACCACCTTGGAAAGAAGAAGCGGTCCCATCCTTTACTTTCAATTTAATATCGCCTTTGATATCTTCCCCCGTGTCGGCATTATATTCATTGAGTCCATGTTGGGTGACAGACACGGTGGCAGAAACCGGTACATCGTTTTCCGTTGCATCCTCCGGCAGTTTCTCTGTAAATACGATAGTACCTTGTCTTTTGTTGTCCAATATACTGGCACGTACCGAATAGCAGTAGTCCGTTGTCACCATTTCGGCAGAACGAGTTTTAGGAGCTTCGACAATCCAGTCGGACAGAATCGGTTCTACCTCAACATTGGTAGTCACGGCAAATTTGATTTGCGCACCCACCGCCGGTACTTCAAACGCTTGCTGATCAATCAAGATAGCCGCTTCATAACCTAGCTGACGGACTCTGATCGTTTTCGATAACCCATCTGCCGTAACCGATACGGTAGCTTCACGTACCAATCTTTCGTCACTTTGATCTACGGATATTTTCAGCAGTTTTCCTACAATCGAAGGGCGGCACCAACTTTTATCCGATTGGGCAGTCCACGCAACAGCATTTGTAGTAATCGTCAGACTTTGTTCGCTTGCTTCACTTTTGAAGTCAACTGTTGTTTTACTGATTTCCAATGTAGCAATTGCTATTTCATCGTCGCTGGAACAAGCCGCCAGCAGACTCAAGGGAATCAAGAAAAGCAGTAATAAATATATTCTTCTCATAGTTTTCAATTTAATTTATAAAAGGGGAAAAAGAACGGAGATACAAATATATCCTAGCAATCATTTGTATCTCCGCTATCAATTCTCTGTCAGAGAACGTCACTTATTTCAAGAGACATTAATCCTCCACTACCACTGTCTCTCCGGTTTCGGGATCATAGATTGTCGTTGTCACTTGTTTCAATGCCAGTTCCGACAGAGCAATCCAGTTACTTCCGGAAGTTGCAGACAATACTTTAAACCAGACATATCGAAATGTTTCATCCGAAGAAATTCTGTCCGACATATATGAGGCTTTCCGAGTTCCCGGAAGTTCTGAAAGAGAAGCCAACTTAGTCGTTCCCGTTTCATTTACATAATCAGGCTTCGATCCCACCAGTTCCTTACTTACCAAAATATCCATTTCTTTCGGATTATCACAGTTTGCGTTATCTCTAGCAGTATAAGTGAAACTAAAAAAGTTTGTTTCTTCTTTTAAATCTACTACGATATAATGCGGAAAAGGAGTCGAAGCACTCCAAGACATATGGAAGTAATTATCAGAAGCAGTACTACCGTCAAACAGATTCTTCAACGGCCCTTCTGATGTTTCCTGAGCATCGGTCCATGCATCTCCTTCTCCCGTTATTTTAAAGTCTTTAGAAATAGTTACAGTCTGCTTATTTGCTGCCGCTGCCTGTGCAGTAATAGAACAAATTTCTCCGCCATTACCATCAGCACTGCATGGCTGTAACGTAAACACAATATCTCCATATCTTTTCAATAAATTATCCACCAATATCGTATCACTATATACACTAGCCAGACGTAAACACTCCTTACCACTTTCCGGCAATGTATAAGTAACTTTGATATACTTATAATTAGCATTCTCCGGAATCTTCCATTTCAGTTTTACAGCTCCTGCTTTCGCCTCATAAGAGAGTGTACTCGCATCCAAAGCTGTCGGAGTCGGATAAGATTCATCATCAGAGCAAGCAGTAAAAACCGTCACTCCCAAGATTCCCATTATAATATAAGATAATATTTTTTTCATATTAATAGACATTTTATTGATTAATACCCCGGATTATTCACCAATTGTGGGTCTCTGTTTATATCAGTAGAAGGAATTGGCAACAAATACTGAGTAGGAGATTTAAACTTACGCTCAAAACTGATTTCTGTCAGTTTGGCAAAATCATCAATTGTTGACGCTTTAATATTCATACCTTTCGCTTTTACTCCGAAATATTCCTCAGCCAGAAGCCAACGACGCATATCCCAGAAATTTTGATTCTCCAGATACAATTCAATCATTCTTTCCTGACGGACAATTTCCCGAAGTTTAGATTGGTTCAGCGTAGCTATTCCATTCCATGAAGTTTCTAATGTCGGAATTCCTGCACGTTCTCTGATATAATTGATATATGTCTTAGCATTCGTCAAATCATCTGATGTTCCAATTTCAATGCAAGCTTCTGCATAAGCCAAATATAAATCTGCTAATCTAATAACCGGCCAAGGATATTGGTTCAAAGTCGTACTGCTCGTCCCCACGGTAGTATTGGGATCCACTCCTTTTTTATTCAAATATCCACCAGGACTATAGTTACCATCACGCTGCACGTTAGCTGTACCAATACTACAATTACCTCCCAAAAGGAAACTACATACCAAGCGTCCACCATCTACATAACCATCGCTGTAAGCCGGATTTGTAGCATTGTTCAATACCTCAAAGTAACCACCCTGAAAAGCTATCCAAGCATAATAACGAGGCTCACGGTCTAAATTAAAGAGAATTGTTTTCTGACCCTGTGCAGCTTGAGTAGCATGAGCAGCATCTACACTAACCACTTCGGTTTTCACTTTCGATGCAAATTCCGGATCTTCATCCCAAGGCAAACCATTCTTTGTATAAAAGCGATTCAACATAGCCCAAGTAGGACAAACACCATTCCATGCCCAACCGTCTTTCACAAACGGCAATGATTTATTTTGTACGCCATAGCTACCTTCATTCCGAGTTTCGGCAAACAAAACTTCTACGTTACGTGATTCCCAATCCACCATACCTGTACGCAAACATCTGACAGCTCCTTCTTCGGGGTATGGATTAGCTTCTGACTCATCCAGCCGGTAATCTTTCTTTTTATATAAATCATGTCCGTTCAGCACGGCAAGTTCAATAGCCTCTTTACAGGCATCTCTTGCAAGTACCCACTTATTAGCGTCATAAGTAAGCGGCATCAACTGCACACCATCCTTATCTACAAAGTTGCTATAAAATTTTGAATTACCATTGAATAGCGGCGAAGCTGCATAAAGTCGCATCTTTGCCTTTAATGATTTAGCAGCGATACTAGTGGCAAGTCCGAACTCAGAAGCCGTAGAACGAACAGCCGGCAAATCATTGGCAGCTTCGTCAAACAAATTACATATCCATTCCACACATTCATCATAAGGTGTTCTTCCCAAATATTCTTCCACCGGAGTCGTGATAGAAGGTGTTTCTTTTATCAGCAAAGTAGGACCATAACAACGGGCCATCAAATAATGATAATAAGCTATCAGAAATTTAGTCTGTGCCTTATAATCCACTTTCAAATCGTTTCTCAAATCAGCTACCTTGTCAATCCTTTCAAGCAACATATAACATTGGCGGATACCCTGGAAGAAAGTGTCCCAATAAGAAATTACAGGAGTTGCCGCAGAATAGTTTCCTTTAGGGAAACCGGCAAACGTTTCATGCTCGAATGCAGTAATCACCTCATCACCTGTCATCTGGTCCAAACTACCACTCGATATGTTACACTGCGGCAAATAGGCATAACAAGAATAAAGATAATCTCTCACTGCATCTTTATCAGCATAAGTATCCTCGTCAGTAGTTGTTTCATCCGGAACAATGTCCAGATAGTTACAAGAACTATATCCAATTAATGCAACTAGCAAGAATAAAATTCTATATATTTTTTTCATAATCACTGGTTATTATATGTTTATTTGAATGTAATTTGAACACCTAAGTTGAAAGTTCTCTGAGTAGGATAAGCCATACCTTTTCCTCCACCCATTTCAGGATCCCACAATTTAAACGGAGAGAATGTCAGCAGATTGGTTCCACTCATATAAACTCTTCCCCATTTAAAGTTATAACCAACTTCTGCATTCTTTAATTTCAGGAAAGCGGCGTTTCTCAACCAATAAGTAGAAGATTGCATATTATTATTGTTGTTGTACTTAGTCAAACGAGGATATTTAGCATTCGGATTCTGATTTTCTTTGCTCCAATAATCCTCTGCAATCCACTCCAACACATTGTTTTTACTTTGAGTACCAAAAGGCTCAAAACCACTCATCATCAATGAGACGTTAGCCTGTCCCTGGAAGAATACGGAGAAGTCCCATTTCTTCCAAGTAATAGACGGACCGAAACCATAGATAATTTCAGGAATAGTAGGATGACCAATGGCGACTCTGTCATCGGAGTCTATCTGTCCATCATAATTACCATTTACATCCGGTTGGTCTACATATTTCACATCACCTGCCGCTATTGTTATATTACCTAATGTAGAGGTAGGATTATTCGCTATATCAGCTTCGTCAATATATAGTCCGTCAGCTACATATCCCCATAGTGTATTCAAGGGTTTTCCTACTGCGGACAGAGCCGGACGTATATCAGCGGCCTCATCAGTTTCCATTACACGATTTCTGGCAAACGTAAACGTTCCTTTAAACTGAATTGATAGATCCCTATTGATCTGTTTACCATAATCAACCGCCAGATCAACTCCCCAGTTCTTTACCTTGGCAAAGTTTCCATAGATTACTGTCTTGGCTGCTCCCAGATAATTAGGAATAGAACCTTTTGTAGTAAGGATATTACTTCTGATCTCACGGAATGCGTCAACTGTCAAATTGAGAGAGTTAAATAATTGAATGTCTGCTCCCACATTCAGCTTATGACCTACCTCCCATGTCATATCTTCATTTTCAAATCTTGAGAATGTAGGGCCATTATGTGACTCTTTATGGCTGCCATAACCAGTCTGATAGCTGGGCGAATCATTCAATGTAGTGATTCCCATATACAAGAAACGAGTATAAGGTACTTGGTCGTTACCCACCAAACCATAAGAACCGCGAATTTTGAAATTAGATACTATATTTCTAATTGGTTCCCAGAATTTCTCCTGACTGATATTCCAACCCACTGACACAGAGGGGAAGAATCCGAAACGATGTCCTTTTGCGAAATTCTCAGATCCATTATAACCAGCATTGAACTCAAATAAATAGCGATTGGCATAATCATAAGCAGCACGAACGGCAATACCCATTCTACGTTTGGGCAAAGAGTTCAATAAACTGGAATTAACATTTGAGTTATATTCATCCTGGTTATACAACAACATACCACCTACATGATGATCGCCAAAAGCACGGTCATAATTAAAGTAACCTTGAATGTAAAAGCGTCTGTCACCGTCAGTACCAAAGAAAGAATCTAACGTATGATTGGTTGCATCTCCTATTGAATTTACTGTATAATTATATGTTCCATCTTCATTCTTGGTATAGTCAGTCAGCTGGTAAGTATTATAACCCTGTAAACGATATTTGGAATTATAACTCCAGTTCTTAAATGAAATCAATGCTTTGAAGCTCAATCCTTTGGTAATAAAATCAAGTTTCTGATCAAAGTCCAGATTGGCAACGACCGTACTCTCGAACGTATCCTTATATCCCATACTAGACACAGCAACAGGGTTTACAGGATTATAGTTACCTGCCACAATACTACCCCAACGATACCATTTCTCATCTTCTTGCGGATACATTACAGGAAAATCGACCGGGTTAGTTCCCATGATAGCCCCAAAAATATTATCTACACCGGCTCCTTCTGAAGTTGTCAACGGACCATGCATATTGTTCAACTGTACATTCAAGTGTAAAGACAAAGTAGAAGTCTTCGACATATGGAAGTCCACATTATTCTGAAATGCATATTTCATATAGTCGATATTATTCTTATAAGAGAAGAAGTTGCTGGAACGGTCTTTCAGCATACCTGTTTCATGATTGACATTCACATTCATAAAGTAAGTAATCTTGGAAGTACCTCCGCGAACATTGAAGTTAGCTTTCTGATTGAAGGTCGCGTTCTTGAATACTTCGTCGTACCAATCCACATTCGGGTAAATGTATGGATTCAAGTTATTCGCCGTACCATAGATTTTATCATCTGAATACAGTGCATCTCCGGTACCTTGATTAGTAACGGCTTCATTATACATTCTCATAAACGTCACTCCGTCCACCGTTTTCGGGCGCTTAATGGGGGTATTGACGTAAGCCTCTACACGCACACCGATAATCGGTTTTTCAAGGTCGGAACCCGACTTGGTTTTAATGATAAGTACACCATTCGCACCGCGTGTACCGTACATGGCGGAAGCAGTTGCATCTTTCAGTACAGAAAAACTTTCAATGACTTCCGGATCAAGTGCATTCAAATCCGCTTTTGAGATTTCAACTCCGTCAAGTACAATAAGCGGAGTAGCACTGTTCATGGTAGCAACACCACGGATAAAGAAATCCGCACCGTTATTTCCAGGCTCACCACTACGTTGATAAGAGATCACACCGGAAAGGCGACCGGCAAAAGCCGTAGAAAGATTAGCAGTCGGTACTTTCAAATCTGCCGGACGTACAGACTGGATAGAACCTGTTACTGTTTCTTTCTTCTGTCCTGTTCCGAAGGCCGTTACGACTACTTCATCCAGCTGTTCTGCATCGTCAGATAAAGTAACACTCAGTACTTTCTGGTTTCCTACTTTGATCTCCTTAGAAGAATATCCGATAAAAGAGATAACCAGAACATCACTGGAAGTCGCCATAACCTCGAACTTACCATCTACATCGGTAGTCGTACCGGTTTTTGTTCCTTTAATCATAACAGATGCCCCAGGAATGGGATCTCCGGTGGCCGACTCGGTCACTACACCAATAATCTTGTGTTTGGCCGCTTGTTGAGTAGATTCGCCTTCAACTTTTAAAATAACTTCGTTACCTTTAATAGTATAACTGACTCCACTCCCTTTGAATACTTCGTTAAGCACTTCATTAATTGTACCCGAACAATTAATATTTCTAGTTTTTGTGTTTTTCAGGTCTGCTGCATTGTAGAAAAAAGTATAACTACTGTTTTTTTCAATAAGCTGAATAGCCTGTTTAATAGTGATTGACTGCCCTTTTACTGAAACTTGTCCCTGAGCTCCAAGGACAGATAACGGATAAAAAAGCAAAGTGAGGACGATATACTTCAAATATCGCCTGCAACTAGAGATTCTTTGTTTTCTCATGCTTCGACTGATTAGATTAGACATTCGATTAAGTTTATAATAAAATATTTATATTGATATTAATGAATAATAATTTGTTCATTGTGTGTTTCTATGGTCAAATTGAGACTAAAACAGATTTTATCAAGTACATCATCCAAAGTTTCGTCATAACGGATACTCCCACTAAACAATGCTTTTTTTCCTAAATTCCTCTTTAAGACTATATTTGTATTATACATCTGATTGACTGTTTCAATCAGTTGAGTCAACGGAACATCTTCAAAGTTATATCTTCCATTTTCCCAACTGATATTTGAGATATTCTCTATTTGTGTTTGTGCATTATCTACATTATAAGTCACTTTCTGAAGTGGTTGCATGACTATTTTCTTCCCGGTAGATTCAACATTAAATTCTATCTTACCATGAAACAGCGTAATTTCATTCTGCTTTATATCATCTTGCTTGACAAGAAAGCAAGTTCCCTTCACTTCTATAAAAGCTTTATTAATGTGTACTTGAAAAGTACTTCCCTCGTGCTTATAAACTTCAAATAATGAATTACCACTCAACCAGACTTTTCTGTCTTTATTAAAATCTTTTGCAAATTGAATAGAACTTCCGGGCTTCATCCAGACCTTGGTGCTATCCGGCAAAATATACATCATACTTTGTTGGGCTTCAATCCTTACCAACTCATTCATTTCTGCTTTATTATCACCTAAAATCATCCAAAGTCCACCTATCAACAATAGGATAGCTACTGAAGCGGCAGCCAAATATGGCCTTAGTTCTACAAGAACTTAGTAATACATCTCACATCTTTTTTATTTTTTTTCGCATTAATCAATTAACTACACCACTAATTATCAGATAATTACAGTTTACGTTCAAAAAAACTTTCACTTTTTTACAAAGTCGATGTGGGGTTAGAAAGAGCTGGTGTGTATTTATAGTATATGAGCAACAATAGAGTTTAAAACCAACAAGGTAGAATAGAATGGATAAGGTCGAAAGGAAAAGATTAATCAAAAGTCTGCTGTCAGGTAGACTCTCCAAAAAGCAACGGAAAGCCTTTGCTGACTTGGAATCGGTAGATATAGAAATAAAAAAACAATGGAATGAATCTGGAAACAGAGCTGCTGATATGGCAATAAAAGAACAAATATGGAAAAAGGTAAAAGCCAAATGTGAATACAGGAAAAATAACAGAGTTCTTGTAGAACCAAGGTGGTATTTTGCCGCTGCCTCAATTGCACTTTTATTGACAATAGGCGGATTCTGGTTAACGTTTAAAGGCGACAAGATAGCTAATGAGCTTATTAAAATTACAGCTCAGCAGAACCAGATGTACACTCTTCCGGATAGCAGCAAAGTATGGATGGAGCCCGGAAGTTCTATTCAATATGCAAAATCTTTTAACAAAGAAAGAAAAGTCTGGTTGAGTGGTAATTCATTATTTGAAGTTTATAAGCATGAAGGAAGTACTTTCCAAGTATATATCGACAAGGCTTTTATTGAAGTAAAAGGAACTTGCTTCCATATCAAACAAACCGATGCCGAAAAGAACGAAATTACATTGTTTCGTGGAAAGATAGAATTTAATGTTGAATCCACCAGACAAAAAACAGTAATGAAGCCTTTACAAAGAGTGATATACAATCCGCGTAATGCTGAAATGAGAGTAGAACAGATTACTAATATAAAATGGGAAAACGGAAAATATAACTTCACGGATATTCCCTTGCAAGAGCTTATTAGTATCATCAATCAAATGTACAACTCCGACGTCACATTAGCAAAAGGTATCAATCATGAATCAGCATTTACCGGAAGCATTCGCTATGACGAACCATTGGAAGATGTAGTCAACAAAATTTGTTTCACATTAAACCTGAATAAAGAAGAACATGCAAATAAAATCATTATAAAAAAATAATAATTAAACTTATGTCTAATCTAAAATGCTAAAGCATGAGAAAAATTCAAATTTCTTACAAGCAACGATATCTGAAGTATATCGTATTGCTGTTGCTTTTTTACCCGCTCAACATCCTAGGAGCACAAGGAGTAATCTCAGTAAAAGGGCAAGCAATGACTATCAAACAAGCAATCCAGCTAATTGAAAAAAACAGTAATTACACATTTTTCTACAATGCTGCAGACTTGAAAAACACAACCAACAAAAATCTAAATTGTGAAGGGACTATTGAAGAAGTTTTAAAAGAAGTCTTCAAAGGTAGCGGAATCACCTACATGATCAAAGGTAACGAGATCATATTAAAGGTAAACAAAGAGGAAGCCACACAGCAACAACCCAAAAAGAAACGTACCGTTACGGGTACGGTGGTAGACGCTGAAAATGGCGATCCGGTTATCGGTGCTACTGTTGTAGTGAAAGGACAGAAGGACGGAGTAATTACCGATTTGGATGGTAATTTCACGATTGCTATCAGCGGCTCGAAAGCACAGCTGGAATTCAGTTACATCGGTTACAGAAAGAAAACAGTCGATGTAGGCGATCTTGGTGTCATCAACGTAAAGATGGAATCAGACAACCAACTGCTGAGTGAAGTTGTAGTAGTAGGCGCCGGTACACAGAAGAAAGTCAGTGTAACAGGGTCAATCACCAGTGTGAAAGGTCTGGAACTGAAAGCTCCAAGTTCTTCGCTTACCACCTCCTTTGCGGGAAAACTGGCAGGTGTTATTTCTATGACTTCGACCGGCGAACCGGGTGCCGCTTCCGAATTCTACATTCGCGGTGTGAGTACCTTTGGCGGACGAGCCACTCCTTTAATACTTTTGGATGATGTAGAAATTTCTACGGCAGACCTGAATAATATTCCGGCTGAAACGATCGAAAGTTTCTCTATTTTGAAAGATGCTTCTGCGACCGCTATCTACGGTGCCCGTGGTGCCAACGGCGTTATGCTCATCACTACCAAGACCGGTAAAGAAAACGAGAAAACCAGAATTAACGTCACGGTTGAGAACTCTTTCAATAAACCAATGAACTTCCCCGACTTTGTAAATGGTGCCACTTGGATGGAAATGTACAACGAAGCCCAATTGACACGTAATCCGGGAGCAACCCCAAAATATTCGCAACTTGACATCGACAACACACGTAACCAAGTTAATCCTTACATTTATCCGGATGTACAATGGAAAGACGTCATCTTCAAAAACATGAATATGAATCAGCGTGCCAATGTCAACATCTCAGGTGGTGGTTCAAAAGCATCTTATTATATGAGTTTGCAAGCCAATCACGATACAGGTTTGCTGGATACGAAGAAAGTATATTCGTATAATAATAATATAAACAATTGGGGATATAATTTCCAAAACAATATCTCTTACAAAATAACATCTACAACTAAAATCGATTTACACATGAACGCCCAGATTCGTAACAAGAAGGGACCGAACTACAGTACTTCCGATTTATTCGCTCAGATGTTGTATTGTAATCCTATTAACTTCCCTGTTACTTTCCCGGCGCAACCCGGAGACACACATATCCGTTTTGGTAATGCTATATGGACAGGATCTTCGGTACGTACCAACCCGTATGCTTATATGTTGAGTTCATTCAAGGAATATAATGAGAACACACTCAATACTTCCTTAAAAATCAACCAAAAACTTGACTTCGTAACTAAGGGGTTAAGCGTACAAGCAATGGTCAATTGGAAGAATTGGGCTTCATCTTCCTACAACCGGACGATCGAACCTTATTATTATGGTATTAAAGGAGGAAGTTATAACCCTTCAAATCCTACTGATTATGAAATTGAACGCCTGGGAACATCAGGAACTGACTATCTGAAAACGTCAGATATAAGCAAAGCTTCCGACCAGACTTTCTATCTGGACGCCCGCGTGAATTATGACCGCCAGTTCAACCTGCATCATGTAACAGGAATGTTGATGTATATGCAACGTGAATATCGTAGTAGCGTACTACCCGAACGCAATCAAGGATTCTCAGGACGTTTTACTTACGACTACGGTCAGCGTTATCTGGTAGAACTGAATTTCGGTTATAACGGAACAGAACGTCTGGCCAAGAAAGAACGTTTCGAATTCTTCCCCGCCGTATCTCTAGGCTGGGTAATCAGTAACGAAAAGTTCTTTGAACCGATGACCAAGTATATAGATAACCTGAAAATCAGAGGATCTTATGGTCTGGTAGGTAGTGACGAAACCGGACTTTCTGCCGGTGCACAACACTTCCTGTACATCGACCAGGTATCGCTCAATAACATAGGCTTCACTACCGGTGTAGATATGAACTATACCTTATATGGTCCTTTAGTAACCAATTATGCAGTTGTTAATGGCGGTTGGGAACGCGTAAAGAAACTGGATATAGGTATCGACCTCGAATTATTCCGCCAGTTGACTATTACTGCCGATTATTTTAATGAGAAACGTTACAATATCCTGCTCCACCGCGAAGCATGGCCGGAATCTCTTGGATATTATACAGCTAAACCTTGGAGCAATAAAGGTAAAGTTGATAACTGGGGTATTGAACTAAGTGTAAACTGGAGAAAAGAATTCACAAAAGATTTATATGTAGATTTCCGTGGAAACTTCACATATACTGAAAACAAATATGTCAACCTGGATGAACCGGTTTATCCGTATGTATGGAAAACATCTACAGGCAAACCGTTAAGCCGCACAACCGGATATATCGCCCAAGGATTATTCAGCAGTCAGGAAGAAATCGATAATAGCCCGACACAGAATCTTGGTAGTACTGTTAAACCGGGAGACATAAAATACCGTGATGTAAACGGAGATGGTAAAATAGATGGCAGTGACCAAGTAATGATCTCTCCTTATGGAACTACCCCCCGCATCCAATATGGTTTGGGAATGAATGTAACCTATAAAAAATTCGATTTCGGTGTATTCTTCAATGGGTCGGCTAAACGCACTATCATGATTAGCGGTATTTCACCATTCGGCCAAAGTGACTATAATGTCATGCAATTCATTGCAGATGACTACTGGTCTGAGTCAAATCCCAATCCGAATGCTAAATATCCGCGCTTAGGATTAACTAGTTCACAAACAGCCAATAATACAGTAGCTAGTACTTACTGGATGCGTAACGGTAATTTCATCCGTTTCAAGACACTGGAACTGGGATATAAATTCAAATATGGACGCGTATACCTGAACGGTGACAATATAGCCGTATTCAGTCCGTTCAAGCTATGGGACCCGGAACTATCATGGAATGCTTATCCTTTGCAGCGTACATTCAACATCGGAGTACAACTTAATTTCTAATATATGAACCTAAATACGAGATAAATATGAGACTTATAGATAAAATAAAGAAGATGGGTAGTCTGTTAATACTCTCTACGTGCTGCCTGACATCTTGCAATTTCCTAGATGTAGTACCTCCCGAACAAGCAGGTCTGGGAGATGCCGTTAAAAAGCCGGAAAGTACACTTGGCTTCCTCTACTCATGCTATGCAGGAATCAAAGGTTCATCCAACCCAATTACTTATACCGGAATGGAAGCTGCATCTACTGATGAATTTGTATTCCCGGAATTATGGGGACACAGCGGACAACGTGCCGGTTGGGGACTGCTGACTCCGGAATCTCCCGGAGACTGGAAATGGGGTAATATCTACCGCTATATCGGACAATGTTATCTGTTTCTGTCCCAATTACCAAATGCCCTCGATGTATCGGAAGTACAAAAAAGAGAATGGACTGCCGAAGCCAATTTCCTAATTGCTTACTATCATTTCCTGATATTAGAATACTATGGCCCGTGCCCTATCACTGATTCATACATTGATATGGATACACCGAACAATGAATATCACGGACGTTATCACTTTGATTACGTAACAAGCTGGATTTCCATGAAACTGGACGAAGCAGCTAAAGATCTTCCGGCCTCCCGTATCGGTTCGGAATGGGGACGTGCAACTTCCACTATTGCAAAAGCAGTAAAAGCACGCTTGTTGCTCTATGCAGCTTCTGACTTATGGAATGGGAAATTCCCTTATCCGGATTGGAAAAACAAGAATTTCGAAACACCGGGATATGGGAAAGAATTAGTCAGCCAGGTTTATGATCCCGATAAATGGGAACGCGCACTGACTGCTTGTAAAGACGCACTGGAATGGGCAGAAGGAGAAGGCGGATGCGGACTGATGACTACTAAAGAAAGTGCAATCCTTATGGGTAATCAAGGACTTAATCTAGGAGAGCTTGATGTTCCCGTAGACGGAGTTACCGAAGAATTCAAAAAACATGTTTATTTGATGCGTTATCTCGTAACTAGCCGTTACTCGGATGGTAACCGTGAAATGATATGGGGACTTGCAGATGACGGTGGTGTAGTAATGGCTTCTTTACCCGTACACGTGGTAAAAGTAGACGGAGGCCCTTGGAGAAGTGGATATAGCGGCTACTCTCCTTTATTAAACAGTGTAGAGCGATTCTATACCAAAGAAGGAGAATTACCTCGAATTGCTGCCAATAAAGGGACTTTCGCAGAAGAAGATTCATGGTATGAATCTGCAGGAAGAAGCAATGCGGATATTATCAAGTTAAATACCAACCGCGAACCACGATTCTATGCATGGCTTTCATTTGACGGAGACCAATACAGCCCACGAATTTCAGGCGGCAAACCTCTGGTACTCAATCTTAAGAAAGGCGAAGCACAAGGTTGGAACAGAACTGAATTCGCCCGTGATCACTGTGTCACAGGATACATGTCAAAGAAATTTATCCAGCCCGACCTGAACTGGGGTACAAACTGGAGTAACAACGAAAAAAGCTATCCACGTCCTCTCTTCCGCTTAGCAGAACTTTACCTGAGTGTAGCCGAATGTTTGGCAGCTTTAGACAGACCCAAAGAAGCACTTACGTATCTTAACGTAGTTCGTGAACGTGCCGGTATACCGGATGTAACAGAAGAAATGCTGAATGATATGCCGGCCATGGATTGGATACGCAACGAACGTTTTGTAGAACTATGGGGAGAAGGCCTACGCTATTACGACGCACGACGTTGGATGATTGCCCCTGAAGTTTTTGCAGCTGGCGTACGTAAAGGGTTGAATATGGAACAAGTAGAAGAACCTACTTTCGAAGAGTTAAATCAACCTGTTATTGTAAATCAAGATTACAAATGGGAAAACCGTATGTATCTGGCACCTATATTTGCTAACGAAACATACAAGAATCCACAAATGGTTCAAGCACCCGAATATTAATCTTTAAACTGTTTACAAATTATGAAACAAATATTATACTCACTTCTTTTCTTGGGTTCACTCGCCACATTTACCGGATGTGAAGAAGCTGACTACCAAGAACTGATACCCCAAGAGTACAACAAGATTCTTTATTTAAAGAATAGCGGACAGAACGATCTGGTACTCTTCAACGATGGACAACAAGTAAAATATTCTATTACTGTAGTCAAATCCGGAAGCGATCCTTCCGCTACGGCCCAAGTCAGACTAAGCACATTATCTCAGACTGAAATTGATAATGAATCACGTTACAAAGGCAACAACTATGTTGTATTGAACAGTGATTGTTATACTTTCCGGAATAAGGATATTAGTTTCGAATCCTCAGATACCTATAAAATAGAAGAGTTTACATTAAATCCGGAAAAAATAACAGAACAGGTGGAAGCGGAAGCTAATGCCAACAGCATCTTTATTTTACCTATCCGCTTAACCAGTAAAACTGATTCTGTCAATTTTGAGCAAAGAGACTTAATTCTTAAACCTCAAGTGAAACAGCTAGGTATCAAATTTGAGAAATCATCCACAATGATAGACCTGGGAGTTAATAAGGAAGAAGAAATTATTGCTGAAATCAAAGTCTCCATGACATCCGGAGTCATCAACCAGTGGAATTTTACGGCCGGTATAAAAGCCAGCACTGACCAAACAGAAATAGATGCATACAATACGGCCCAAGGAACAGATTACAAAGCAGTTCCGGAAGGAGCGTTTTATCAACTGGAAGATTTGATATTCAGTTCCGGAATTAGTGAAAGCGTCGGGGTTTTAGTAGTAGACCGTTCTAAATTGACTAAAGGGGCGACTTATTTAATTCCACTACAACTTGAACAAAGTGAAGATCTTGAAACTATTACCTCGGACACTAAAAAACATTATGTAATCTTGAAGTATATGTTCGATATGGTGGATGATAAGATTGACTTGACAGATAAAATTACTGATCCGTTGAGTTGTGGAGCTAATTCACTAAGTTTTCTTTACGATGACGATACCAGTACAGCTTATGAAACCAAATATCAATCAGCAAGCGGAAATGCTCAGTATGGACAACCTATTGACATCAATTTAGGTAAAGAAATGAGAGCTATCATGTTTGAGTATATTACAAAAGGTTGGAATAACTCAGGACCTAAAGTAATTAAGTTATTTACTAGTAATGACGGAACAAATTGGAATGAGTTTGTCGAAATAAACGAAGGATTACCAACAGCAAGTGAAGGAGGAAAAACATATACCTCAAAAGTATTTACGTCGCCTAATCCTTTCAGCTATCTAAGATTGACAGTAATGGAGTCTTATTTAGGAAATTGCATAGGAGAATTCCAGCCAGGTAGTACTTCATGGTATGCATGTTGGGGAATGGCCGAACTTAAATTATGGGGAATGTAATCACTAAAGTTAATACATAGGAAACGCTCTTATTGTTTATAGAACGGTTTCCTATACAAATCCAATAACTTATGAAATATATACATTTATATTTAACATACTTCTTATGTCTAATAACATCCTTAATATATACCGGATGTAAGGACGATGAGAGTGAACTGATTCCAAATACATTTGAAATCAGCAGTAGTGACCTGAACAAAGAGATTGACTTTAGAAGCACTACAATGTCAATCCCGGTAAAAACAAATCTGCGAACCAGCCAATGGAGCGTCAATTCCGACGAAAAATGGGCTACAGCTTTCCAACAGGATGATAAAATAATGCTTTCTATCCTTGATAATCAAGGAAAAACAAAACGTTATGCCAAATTAGCTGTTAAATCTGAGTTGGGCAATTATACCATTAATTTAACCCAATATGGAGTTAATGATGTTGATTTCAGAAACGATACTCAAATAGCCATAGTAAGTGGAAATGCTATCTCACAAGGAGATAACTGGAGCATCGAAAAGACATTCGACGGAATCAAAGGCTCACAGACACAAGGTGATGGATATCATTATCATTCTCCTTGGGATAATACGACTCATCCACTGCCTATAGATCTAGAATATACACTTCAAGGAGATAAACAAGTCGATTATTTTATCTATTATCCTAGAAACGGAAACGGAAACTTCGGAGCAGTCGATGTTTACGTTCAAACAGCGGATAATCCGAATTATGTTCTTGCAGGTACTTATGATTTCGGACAGCAGGGCGGGTTTGACGGCAAGACCGGAATACTAACTAAAACGGTCAAAGCCACTAAAGTTAAAATCACCGTTAAGACGGGTTTAGGAGGCTTCGCCAGTTGTGGAGAAATGGAGTTTTTTGAAAAAGCAAATTACAGAGATTTGAATGATCCACTCCTGACTGTCTTTACAGATCTTACTTGTAGTTCCTTGAAAGAAGGAGTTACCGACGAAGAAATCGATGCATTGGAAAGTGAAACTTTCAGACGTGTGGCCCATGCATTAAAAGATAACACTTATGACGAATGGGAGAAAGATTTCCGTATACGCGAATATAAAGCATATAGCAATATCGACTACTGGGCAACAAGACTACAAACAAAGAAATACAGTAATCTAGACAATCCGACCGGAATCTACGTCAACAAAGATGAAGAAATCATAGTATTAGTAGGTAATATCCCGGAAGGACAAAAAGTATCATTACAATGTATTTGGGAGGAGAATGTCTATACAAGCGGTAGCTCCACTGACTACTACAAGCAAACACAGGCAACCGGAACGACCTACTCTTTGGAAGAAGGGGTTAACTTATTAAAAATGCAAGGTCCCGGTCAATTGTTCGTTATGTACAATGTGGATGGAGAACAGTTGCTTAACAACCCTGCTCCTATCAAAATACATATTCCTCTAGGACACGGTGTAGTTAATGGTTTCTTCGATCTGGAAGAACACAAGACAGATGCTAAATATGCAGAATTAATCAGTAAAGCCACCCATAAATATTTCTGTGTACGTGGAGAACGAATGATGTTCTATTTCCATCGTCTGAAAATGTTGGATGCTGCTCCGACTGAAATTTTATCCGCTATTCATCTTTGGGATGACATTGTCGGTTGGGAACAATCGTTAATGGGAATCTCTCAATACAGACAGGACGGAAAAATCAATAACCACATGTTTGCCATTTCTCCTGAAGGTTCGTATATGTGGGCATCTGATTATCGTATGGGATTCGTATATACGTATCTGAAAAATATTCTTTTACGTGAAAATGTAATGGCAGCAGAAGATAATGCTTGGGGACCTGCCCACGAAATGGGACACGTACATCAAGCAGCTATCAACTGGCCGTCGTCCACCGAATCATCCAACAATCTGTTCTCTAATTACGTAATTCGCAGATTAGGAAAATATAAGTCACGCGGACGAGGCTTGACATCTTTAGCCAATGCAATTTATAGAGATAAGCAGGTATGGTGGAATATGGGTACTTCTACTCACCAGAATGAAGATACTGAGATTCACATGCGTATGAATTGGCAGCTATGGATCTATTATGATTTATGTAAAGGTAACGAACAGGAAGCTAAATTCTGGCCTAAAGTATTCGATATCATGCGTACAACATATAAAAATGTGCCAGAAAGCGATCCGGGAGCAAGACAATTGGCTTTCGTCAAAGCTGTATGCGAAGCTGCCCAGGAAGACCTTACGGATTTCTTCGAAACATGGGGATTCTTCAAAACTGTAGATAATGTAAAAGTAGAACAATACGGTACATGGACTTATACAGTGACTGACAAGATGATAGCAGATACTAAAGCATGGATTAAAACTCAGAATTATCCGAAGGCCGCTCCAATACAATATATTGAAGATCGTAAAATTTCAGATTTTACATCCGGCGACTACCGATATAAAGAGGTTGGAGACTTAGGATATTATACCCAGTTCCAGAACAATGAAAAGATTACTAAAACTCCAACCTATACAATGGTGGCATCTGTGACAGGAAGTGAAATCACAATTAAGAATGGAGAACAAGCCGTAGCCTTCGAAGTAAGAAAGCAATCAACAGACGGTACTATGGGCGAAGTTGTTTATTTCTCTAACTTCTTAAAATTCAGTGTACCGAGAAATATTCCTTTAATCCGTACAGGCATTTATGCCGTGCAGGCTGATGGAGAACGTATTCTTGTGAATAAAGAATAAGTTGCATTTCATGATAATTATTTATAAAAATGGCAGGTAATATATGCCTGCCATTTTTATTACCTTTATAACGCACAATCTATATCAATAACACAATCAGACTTATATGAAAACATTCCACAAGTTTACCCTCCTGTTTCTATTTCTCTCTATTTTCAATGCAACACTTTCTTGCAGTTCCAACGACAAAACACTGCCTCAGCCTATACCTGACATCGAGGAAGAAGAGGAAGAGACAAAAGATGTAGTACTTCCCGAAGATATTCAGATTATACCGTACGGAGGAAAAGCCAGCGAATACCAGCCCGGATCTGACATTGACAAATCATACGATGGCAAATTTACTCAAGGAATCAGCTTCGAGTCACATTATCACAGTTCATGGAGTAATACATCCTTCCCTGTCACTTTGGAATATTTCTTCAAAGGAGATACGGAAATCAATTACTTTATTTATTATACCCGATCAGGGAATGGTAATTTTGGTGAGGTTGAAGTTTACACCTCTACCGATTCCGATAGAAAAAGATATACGCTTCAAGGAACTTATGACTTCAAAATGAAAGATACTCCGAGCAGAATCGTATTCAAGAAAGGGATGAAAGCCACAGGCGTTAAGTTTGTTGTCAAAAGCGGACTTGGTAACTTTGTCAGTTGTGACGAAATGCACTTCTTTAAAAAGAATGAGGATAACACTTTGGCAACTAAGTTATTGACCGTATTCAAAGATATTACTTGTAGCGAACTGAAAGCTGATGTCACCAATGAAGAAATCAACAAATTGCCAAGCAAATATTTCGTCCACATAGCCGAAGCGTTAAAAAACAACGCTTATGATGAATGGGAGAAAGAATTTCGTATCCGCAAATACAACGCTTATAGTGATATCAACGAGTGGGCGGAAAAGTTAATGACCAAACATTACAGTAGCTTGGACAACCTGACCGGTATTGCTGTGGAAAAAAACGACGAAATTATCGTCCTTGTTGGCGATACCTATGGACGCGAAGTTTCAATACAATGTGTAGGAGAAGAAAGAACGAACTTTTGGGAACCGCAGGAATATGTACAGACCGCCGCTTCGGGAGACGTTTACTATCTGGAACCAGGTATTAACAAAATCAAAATACGTAATAGGGGCCAGTTATTCGTCATGTACAACTGTGACCTGACCAGCCATCCGAAACCTATAAAAATCCATATTCCATTAGGAAGCGGAACGGTCAGCGGTTTCTTTGACTTGAAAGAACACAAAACAAATGCCAAATATGCCGAATTGTTATCAAAAGCCACCGACAAGTATTTCGGAGTACGTGGTGATAAGATTATCTTTTATTTCCACCGGGATAAACTGCGTGAGTTTGTGAAAGATGAAATATTGTCCGCTATTAACCTATGGGACAACATCATCGGTTGGGAGCAGGAACTAATGGGTATTGAAGATGTGCGCCCTACTCAGGTTAATAACCACTTGTTTGCAATTTCACCTGAAGGTGCATATATGTGGGCTTCCGACTACCGTATTGCATTCGTATATACCTATCTGGAAAATATATTACTATACGACAAGGTGATGAGTGCCAAAGATAACGCCTGGGGACCCGCACATGAAATCGGACACATTCACCAACTGGCAATCGACTGGCCTAGTTCTACTGAGTCGTCCAATAATCTGTTCTCGAATTTCATACTGTATAAACTTGGAAAATATTGTTCACGCGGCACAGAGCTTAATTTTCCTAAAGCGGCCGATAACCGAACGACTAACTCCGAAGGAAATATTACAGGAATGACACTTTCGGAAGCCCATTGCGTACTCAACCGACCTTGGTGTAACTTTGGCAGCAATTATCAGGGAGAAAATACAGAACTGCATATGCGTATGAACTGGCAACTATGGAATTACTATCATCGTTGCGGACACAAAACGGATTTCTGGCAAAGACTGTTCAAACTCATGCGGGAGAACCGGACATCCTCCAATAATCCGGGAGTTAAACAACTTCTGTTTGCTCGAATGGCAAGTGAAGCCGCACAAGAAGATCTGACCGAGTTTTTTGAAATGTGGGGATTCTTTGTAACCGTAGATACACAGATCGATCAATATGGCAGCTATCAGTATACTGTAACGAAGGAAATGATTGAAAATGCAAAGAAAGCTATGGCTAAATATCCGAAAAAAGCCAAACCTTTCTATTATCTGGAAGACCGGAAGAAAGGAGATATAGGATTGGATACTACTCCACCGGATGTTGGTCATTATACCCAGTTTCAAAGGATAAGACCTATAACAAAGGATATAAAAGGAAATATCAACGGACGGGAAGTGAGCATTACAAACGGAGATGAAGCTGTAGCTTTCGAACTCAGGGAAAAAGACGCTAATGGAAAGTTACTCTATTTTTCTACCTTTATCAAATTCGAAGTTCCCTTGACGGTATCATTGACGTACGCCAAATTATACGCCGTACAAGCCGATGGAAAACGTATTCTACTGGAAGAATGACTTTGCTTCACATAGACATCCGATAAGAAGACAAAAAGTTAAGCAATACTAAAAAGTGGTTCCTATTCTAGGAGAATGTTCCCATAGTGTGTCTTATATTTGAGTTGGTTTGAAATAGTAATAGTAAACTTAAACATTAAGAAATGCTAAAAAAAACATTAGTTCATAGGGGAACACCCCTTACGAGGTGTATTTACTTCGTACACACGGAAATATGACCGTCACAACATAAACGCATTAAGACCATGACAAATCTGAAAGAAAAAGTAAGACCTGTTTTCTACCCAAATAAGGGTAAAAAAACAAAATTATCTGTTATAATTATATGGAATTGACTAATAAATTACTATTTTTGACCGCAAAATGAAAAACGACAAATAACCCCCTATTAAAAACATAAAAAATATGATGAAAAAGCTATTCACAGTCGCAGCTATTGGACTAACCTTGTTAACCTGCCATACAAGCTGCACACAACAACAGAAGGCTCAGGAAGCCTTCGCTCCTATCAAAGTAGAAACTCCTGCCCGCCCTGCCGGACAAGAAGACGTAATCCAACTTGTTGCTCCCAAAATTGATACCGTACGTGTCGGTTTTATCGGATTGGGAATGCGTGGTCCTGGTGCCGTATCGCGGTGGACACATATTCCGGGAACCAAGATTGTAGCCTTGTGCGACCTTTCTCCCGAACGTGTAGAGAAATCACAGGAAATCCTGAAGAATGCCGGAATGCCGGAAGCTACTTCTTACAGTGGTTCGGAAGACGCATGGAAGAAACTATGCGAACAGGAAGATATCGACCTTGTATATATAGCAACTGATTGGAAGCACCATGCAGAAATGGGCGTGTATGCAATGGAACATGGCAAACATGTAGCTATCGAAGTACCTGCTGCCATGACATTGGACGAAATCTGGCAGTTAATCAACACTTCAGAAAAGACCCGCAAGCACTGTATGCAGTTGGAAAACTGTGTATATGACTTCTTCGAGTTGACTTCTCTGAATATGGCACAGCAAGGTGTCTTTGGAGACGTACTACACGTAGAGGGTTCATACATTCACAATTTGGAAGACTTCTGGCCTTCATACTGGAATAACTGGCGTATGGATTACAATCAGAAACATCGTGGTGATGTATATGCAACTCACGGTATGGGTCCTGCTTGCCAAGTACTTAACATCCACCGTGGTGACCGTATGAAAACTTTAGTATCAATGGATACGAAAGCTGTCAATGGTCCGGCTTATATTAAAAAGCAAACAGGAGAAGAAGTGAAGGATTTCCAGAACGGTGACCAGACTTCAACTTTGATTCGCACAGAAAATGGTAAGACTATGTTAATCCAACATAATGTAATGACTCCGCGTCCTTACAGTCGTATGTATCAGATTGTAGGAGCAGACGGTTACGCAAGCAAATATCCGATTGAAGAATATTGCCTGAGACCTTCACAAGTTGATTCAAACGATGTTCCTAATCATGAAAACCTGAACGCACACGGTTCTGTACCTGCTGACGTTAAAAAAGCCCTAATGGATAAATACAAACATCCTATCCACAAAGAACTGGAAGAAACAGCTAAGAAGGTAGGCGGCCACGGTGGTATGGACTTTATCATGGATTATCGTCTGGCATACTGCTTACAGAATGGTTTACCTTTAGACATGGACGTTTACGACTTGGCAGAATGGTGCTGCATGGCTGAACTGACCCGCCTCTCTATTGAAAACAATTCAGCTCCGGTTGAAATTCCCGACTTTACTCGTGGAGGATGGAATAAAGTACAAGGCTACCACCACGCTTTCGTAAAATAAAAATAGTATTTTTGCAGACACGAACATAAATTAATCCGGCTTCTCCCCCAAAGCCGGATTATTCATTGGTTCGTGTTTCAACATTTTATAGATTATCATAATCACGTTTATGAAAACAGCTATTCCAAAGCCTTCTAAGCAAAGCATTATCCGTGAGGCTAGAGACTATGTAATGATTGCCATTGGCATGATTCTGTACGGCATCGGGTGGACGGTATTTTTACTACCCAACGATATCACTACCGGGGGAGTACCGGGTATTGCTTCCATTGTATATTGGGCGACCGGCTTTCCGGTGCAATATACGTATTTCACTATCAACTTCTTCCTGCTGCTGTTAGCTCTTAAATTACTGGGATTGAAGTTTTGTATCAAAACCATCTTCGGAGTGTTCACCCTGACTTTCTTTTTATCCGTTATCCAGAAACTGGCGGCTGGGATCAGTCTCCTTCACGACCAGCCTTTCATGGCGTGTGTCATCGGAGCGTCATTCTGTGGAGGTGGAATCGGGGTTGCCTTCTCAGCTAACGGAAGTACCGGAGGCACAGATATCATTGCAGCTATCATAAACAAGTACCGGGATATTACACTGGGAAGAGTTGTACTTATCTGCGACATGATCATTATATCTTCCAGTTATTTTGTCTTAAAAGACTGGGAAAAAGTAGTATATGGATTTGTAACTCTATATATTTGTAGCTTCGTGCTCGATCAGGTGGTGAACAGCGCACGTCAGTCCGTACAATTCTTTATCATCTCAAATAAATATGAAGAAATAGGACGACGTATCAACGAATATCCGCACCGAGGCGTTACAATCATCAATGCAACGGGCTTTTATACCGGACGCGAAGTGAAGATGATGTTTGTATTGGCTAAAAAACGGGAATCCCCCATTATCTTCCGGTTTATAAAAGATATAGACCCTAACGCATTTGTTTCACAAAGTGCTGTTATCGGAGTTTATGGAGAAGGATTCGACCATATTAAAGTTAAATAAAAACGAAATGAAAAACCAATATTGAGAAACATGAAATTTCGACTACACCCCCTCTTATTAACTAACATTTTTCTGGGAATATTTTCCCTGATAGTAACCAGTGCCGTAGCTGATAATGCAAAAAAGCCTTATTGGCAAGATGTGCAAGTAGTAGCTGTTAACAAAGAATATCCCCGTTCTTCGTTTATGACTTACGACAATCGTGAAGATGCCTTGAGCGGGAAATTTGAGCGTAGTAAGTTCTATCGGTTATTAAACGGAACATGGAAGTTCTATTTTGTAGATTCCTACAAAGATCTTCCTGACAACATTACTGATCCGAGCGTCAGTACAGACTCATGGTATGATATCCAAGTTCCCGGCAACTGGGAAGTACAAGGACATGGAGTAGCCATCTACACAAATCATGGTTATGAATTCAAAGCACGCAACCCACAGCCTCCGATATTGCCGGAAGCGACTCCGGTGGGTGTATATCGCCGTGATATAGACATCCCTGCCGATTGGGACGGACGGGACATTTATCTGCATTTGGCAGGAGCCAAATCCGGTGTATATGTATATATCAACGGTAAGGAAGTAGGATATAGCGAAGATTCAAAGAATCCTGCCGAGTTCTTAATCAACCCGTACGTGAAACCGGGCAAGAATGTACTTACACTGAAAATCTTCCGTTGGAGCACTGGCTCTTATCTGGAATGTCAGGACTTCTGGCGCATCAGTGGTATCGAACGTGATGTGTATATCTACTCACAACCCAAAGTAGCAATCAGAGATTTCCGTGTAACATCCACGCTGGACGATACTTATAAAAACGGTATTTTCAAACTGGCAATGGATATCCGCAACAATACCTCACAGCCCTCTAAAGATTATGTTATCGGATATAAGGTGTTAGATCCGAAAACCGATAAGGTAATCGCTGCTTTCGAAATGAATACCGCCATAGGTGCGAACCAAACCATTCCTCTCTTTGAAGAAGTGAAAATAGAAGTCCCCAATGTAAAAACATGGACATCCGAACATCCCAATCTCTACAAATTACTGATGTACATCAAAGACGGAGATAAGTTTACAGAAATAGTTCCCTTCAATGTCGGCTTCCGTCGTATTGAGATCAAACCAATTGAACAAAAGGCTGCTAACGGCAAACCGTATGTTTGCTTATTCATCAACGGACAACCGTTGAAACTCAAAGGTGTAAATATCCACGAGCACAATCCGGCAACAGGGCATTACGTTACAGAGGAATTGATGCGTCGTGATTTTGAGCTCATGAAGCAGCATAACTTAAACAGTGTGCGCCTCTGCCACTACCCGCAAGACCGCCGTTTCTACGAACTTTGCGACGAATACGGGCTCTATGTGTATGACGAAGCTAACATCGAAAGTCACGGTATGTATTACGACCTCCGCAAAGGCGGCTCATTGGGCAACAACCCCGAATGGTTGAAACCGCACATGGACCGTACTATAAATATGTTCGAACGTAACAAGAATTACCCGAGTGTCACTTTCTGGTCGTTAGGAAACGAAGCCGGAAACGGATACAACTTCTATCAAACATATTTGTGGGTGAAAGAAGCAGACAAAAATATCATGGCTCGTCCTGTTAACTATGAACGCGCACAATGGGAATGGAACTCCGATATGTATGTTCCGCAATATCCAGGTGCCAGTTGGTTGGAAAACACAGGCAAGAACGGCAGCGACCGTCCGGTAGCTCCTTCGGAATATGCACACGCAATGGGTAATTCCACCGGAAACCTTTGGGGACAATGGCAAGCTATTTACAAATATCCTAACCTTCAGGGAGGATATATTTGGGACTGGGTAGATCAAGGTCTGCTCCAGAAAGACAAAAATGGTAGAGAATACTGGGCTTATGGAGGTGACTTTGGTGTAAACGCCCCTAGTGACGGTAACTTCCTTTGCAATGGGCTTGTCAACCCGGACCGCGGACCACACCCGGCTATGGCTGAAGTAAAATATGTACATCAAAATGTCGGTTTTGAAGCAATTGACGCTGCTTCCGGCAAGTTCAGAATCACTAACCGTTTTTACTTTACCAATCTGAAAAAGTATCAGATCCATTATAGCGTACTCTCAAATAACAAAACAATAAAAAGCGGAAAAGTTTCTTTAGACATCGCTCCGCAAGCATCCAAAGAGTTTACTGTACCTGTAAACGGCTTAAAATCCCAACCGGGGACAGAATATTTTGTAAACTTCAGTGTGACAACAGTAGAACCGGAACCGCTAATACCAGCCGGCTACGAAATAGCATACGACCAATTCCAGCTTCCGATTCAGGCAGAGAAAAGAATTTATAAAGCTAATGGTCCTGCACTGACAACAGCAACGTCAGGTGATGAACTAACCGTATCTTCTTCAAAGGTAAACTTTGTATTTAATAAGAAAAGCGGATTAGTCACTTCATATAAAGTGGACGGAACTGAATATTTCAAAGACGGTTTTGGCATTCAGCCTAACTTCTGGCGTGCTCCTAATGATAATGACTATGGTAACGGTGCTCCTAAACGTTTGCAGGTATGGAAGCAATCAAGCAAAAACTTCCATGTGACAGATGTCAAGATGACTACTGAGAATAAAGTTGTCTCGCTAAAAGCCACTTATTTGTTAGCTGCCGGCAACTTGTATGTTGTCACTTACAGAATCTATCCGAGCGGTATCGTAAATGTTAGTGCCCAATTCACTTCTACGGATATGCAAGCAGCAGAAACAGAAGTTTCCGAAGCTACGCGTATGGCTACCTTTACTCCCGGAAGCGATGCTGCCCGCAAAGCAGCTTCCAAACTGGAAGTTCCCCGTATCGGTGTACGCTTCCGTTTGCCCGCCCAAATGAACAATGTACAATATTTCGGTCGCGGTCCGGAAGAAAACTATATTGACCGTAATCATGGTACCCTTGTTGGCGTATACAAGACAACGGCAGATAAGATGTACTTCAACTACGTTCGTCCGCAGGAAAACGGACACCATACCGATACCCGTTGGATTGCTCTATCTCCTGATAAAGGGAATGGCCTGGCTATTGTTGCCGACAGCCTTATCGGCTTCAACGCTTTACGCAACTCTATCGAAGATTTCGATTCGGAAGAAGCCCTTCCCCACCCCTATCAATGGAATAACTTCAGCCCCGAAGAGGTTGCCAACCATGACGAAAAGGCTGCGCGTAATGTATTGAGAAGAATGCATCACGTCAATGATATTACTCCGAGAGACTTTGTAGAAGTCTGTGTTGATATGAAACAACAAGGAGTAGGTGGATATGACAGCTGGGGAGCACGCCCGGAACCCTTCCATCAGATACCGGCTAACCGTGATTATAGTTGGGGCTTCACCCTAGTCCCTGTCCGTTCGGCCAGCCAGGCTAATGAAGTAGCCAAATATGATTATCAATAACCTTATTATAAATTTTAAAGAAAAGACCCATGAAAGATTTATCTAGCATTGTTGCTAAATTCAAAGTACAAGGCACAGTGGAAGAAATCAAGCCACTAGGTGCAGGACTTATCAACGACACTTACAAAGTAAACACCAAGGAAGCAGATGCTCCCGACTACGTTCTACAACGCATCAACCATGCCATTTTTCAGAATGTGGAAATGCTTCAATCCAATATTGCCGCTGTCACAAGCCATATCCGTAAGAAACTGACCGAAGCCGGAGAATCGGATATTGACCGTAAAGTTTTATCCTTTCTTTCTACTGAAGAAGGTAAGACTTATTGGTTCGACGGCGACAGCTATTGGCGTGTAATGGTTTTCATTCCTCGCGCCAAGACATACGAAACCGTCAATCCGGAATATTCTAATTATGCCGGACAGGCATTCGGTAACTTCCAGGCTATGCTGGCTGATATTCCTGAGACTTTAGGTGAAACAATTCCCGACTTCCATAATATGGAGTTCCGCCTGAAACAATTACGTGACGCCGTTGCAACCAACGCAGCCGGACGCGTAGCAGAAGTGCAGTATTATTTGGATGAAATAGAAAAACGGGCGGATGAAATGTGCAAGGCAGAACGTCTGTACCGCGAAGGCAAACTTCCTAAACGTGTATGCCACTGTGATACAAAAGTAAATAACATGATGTTCGATGAAGACGGAAAAGTGCTTTGTGTCATTGATCTGGATACGGTAATGCCTAGTTTCATATTCTCTGATTACGGAGATTTCCTACGCACGGGAGCCAACACCGGTGATGAAGACGACAAAGACCTTGATCGTGTAAACTTCAATATGGAAATATTCAAAGCATTCACCAAAGGATATCTGGAAGGTGCAAAATCATTCCTGACTCCTATTGAAATAGAGAATCTTCCCTATGCTGCAGCTTTATTCCCCTATATGCAATGTGTACGTTTCCTTGCCGATTATATCAATGGAGATACTTACTACAAGATTAAATATCCCGAACATAATCTGGTACGTACAAAAGCACAATTCAAATTGCTTCAAAGCGTAGAAGAACATACACCGGAAATGGTAGCATTCATCAATGAATGCTTAAAAAAGTGAGAATAGAAAATTGAGAATGGAGATTTTACTTAGTGAAAACTCCATTCTTCCAATGATAAACAATTGGGCGGCGGAGGAACGGTTTTAGTTTTTCCGCCGTTTCTTTTGCCATATAGTCAGGAGTGGTCAATGTAAGAGTCAGTTCCGAATTATCTTTGCTAAAATCAGCCTTCATCAGCAACATATCAGCAGAACGGCGAGCCTCATCAAAATCATAAATAGTTGTCGAATCAGGAGTACTCAAAAAGTCACTCATCACCGGTAGAGAGATAAACTGAGAATCTGCAAGTGGTTTCCAATCGGTCGTATAGAAACGCAGACTGCTATCACATGCCGGAGCACAAGCAGTAGAGACCAGACATACCACTTTCGTCGTATCGCTCAGTGCCAACACCTTCATCTGCCAAGATGTTTGCGGAGACATTTGCATACGGACATAATCCGTACCAAGCTCTGTCATTTCCGACTTTTTACCAAAACGGTTTTCAACTTGCGCTTTCATCTTGCTTTCCAAAAAGTCAATACAATCTTCACGATTTACTTTAGTAAGCAAAGGAGTTAATGAATCCGGGATATTCACAAACAAAGTTTTAGCTTCCTGCGCCTGAAGAGAAGCCAGCGAAAACAATCCTACAACAAAAAAGAATATAGCGGAAACGAGTCTATTTATTTTCATATCAATCTTATTTAACCTATAATAGTCAGATTATGAATCTGCCGTTTTAACTTTTAGACCCCAAATATAAGAATATCATTCCGATTAACACCAGTATAAGGTCAATCGCTTTGCTTTTTAAATTCTTTTCACGGAAGAAGAGTGCTCCAAAAGTGAAAGAAACAATTACACTTCCCCGGCGAATCATCGAAACAATGGAAATCATAGAATCATCATAACTCAATGCATAAAAGTAAACGAAATCGGCGGCCGAAAGAAATACGGAAATCAGGATAATTGTCCAGTCCCAACGAAACGGTGTGGTAGACTTCCGTTTAGGCCACCAAAGCAGAAGCAGAATAGGACACATGATAAAAACCTGATAGACATTGTACCATGACTGCACCAGCATTGGATTCAGAGATTTCATCAGATATTTATCATACAATCCGCTGATAGCTCCTGTTATTGCGGCCAGTACAATAAAAAATATCCACTTATTATGCTTAAAATCAATTCCTTCCTTCTTTCCCGAACGGCTTAACATGAAAAAAGAAGCAATAGCCAGCATCACCCCAATCCATTGGTAGAGATTCAACCTTTCGCCAAATACCAACATCGCTCCGATAAGCACCATTACCGGACGAGTAGCATTGATAGGTCCCACGATAGTGATAGGAAGGTGTTTCATCCCAAAATACCCGAATATCCATGAGGATAACACGATGAATGACTTGATAATGATATATTTATGCTGTTCCCAACCAGCAACAGGAACATTAAATATTGTTCCTCCCAACAAATCCGGCTCATACACGGACAGCAAGATGAAAGGCAGAAAGACAAGACTGGAAAAGAAAGTATTCAAAAACAAAACGGGAAGCACTGCATTATCTTTCAGCGACTGTTTCTTGAATACATCATAAAAGCCCAGCAAAGTGGCTGAGAGAAAAGCTAATAATAACCACATAAAAGATTGTTATAAGTTATTAGTTATATAAACAAGGTTTCCGGATATTCCACATTGACCAAGAACAAGGCTTGTCCCGGAGCAGATGTCCCGGCCTTGCAACGATCCTGCTGCTCGATTATTCTTCGGAAATCTTCAACAGAAAGTTTTCCACGTCCCACTTCAATCAGTGTACCTACTATGGCACGCACCATATTTCGCAAGAAGCGATCGGCACGAATGGTAAACACCCAAGTAGCTTCATCATCCGTCACTTTTGTCCATTCGGCATGAGTGATATGGCAGATGTTGGTTTTTACATCCGTATGCAGCTTGCTGAAACTTGTAAAGTCGCTATATTCAAAAAGGGTACGTGCAGCCTCGTTCATCCGTTCATAATCCAGCGAACTATAAATCCGCCAACGATATTGCCGGTTGAAAGGATACTTCACTGCTGTCACATAATATTTGTAAGTCCTTGCTGTTGCATCAAAACGGGCATGAGCTTCCGGTTTTACACGGCAAACCCGATAAACAGAAATATCCGGAGGTAACAAACGATTCAATTTTTCAGCAACAGAAACTGTATCTAATAGTCCGTCATAATCGAAATGAGCCACCATTAAAGAAGCATGTACTCCGGCGTCTGTTCTACCCGCCCCCACTACCTCTATTTCGCAACGTAGAAAAGTGGATAACGCTTTCACCAGACATTCCTGCACACTAATCCCATTCGGTTGAATCTGCCAACCGTGATAGTTGGTTCCGTCATAAGCCAAATAAATGAAATACCTTTGCACTCTAGTTCCTGTTTTTAGGGTTTTCGTGTGCAAAAGTACTCATTTTTTTATTCATAAGTAGAAGGAGTAGTACCAAAAGCGTCTACAAAATGTTTACGGAACGTCGGAATATCATTATATCCCACCATTTCAGCTACTTCCTGCACACCGTATTGTTTCGTTTTCAACAATACACCCGCACGACGCATACGTACTCCCCTGATAAGTTCTATAATCGTATAGTCCGTACTTTGCTTCACTTTTCGGTAAAGAGTCGGCTGACTCATATTTAATTCCGATGCAAGCTTCTTCACACTAAAGTCAGCTTCACAGATATTTTCCTCTACAATTTTAATTACGGAAGTGATAAATGGATCTTCTGCCTTTGCTTCTTCTTTTCCCGGCTGCTCTGTTTCATCTGCGTCAACGGCATCTGCTCCAGGTAACTTAAATAACTTTGCATACATTTGTTTCAACGTCTGACGGCCATTAATCAAATTACTGACTTTCGCTTTCAGAATACCGGGTGTGAAAGGTTTCAACACATAATCATCTGCTCCCAACTCCAAACCATGGATAATATTGTCATCCTCTACCTTCGCTGTCAGCATAATAAAAGGGATACTACAAGTTTCCGGACATTCTTTTACTTCACGGCAACATTCAAATCCGTCTTTTATCGGCATCATGACATCACAAATTATCAAATCCGGCAACTCTTTCATAGCCATATCCACGCCTTCTTGACCGTTAGTAGCCATCAACAGATTATATTCATTCCCAAATAAAACTTTCAGATAAAGCCGAATATCTTTATGATCTTCCACAATTAATATTGTCTTTTTCTCTTCATTTGTCACAGATTGTGCCATTTCTTTAGGAGACAATACTCCCGGAAAAAGTATTGGACCCTGTCTCCCTATATTTTCGCTAATTTTCGAATCAGCTTTGAGTTGCTCCAACACTTCCGGTTCTACTTCAGGCAGTTCTTCCGGATCAATAAACAATATATTCGGCTCACTTTCCAGGACAGCTCTATCTACCGGAAGATTCACCGTTACCTTTGTCCCCTTTCCTTCAACACTTTCCAATAAGATTGTTCCTTGATGCGCCTCTATCATCTGCCGCATAATAGAAAAGCCTAACTGTGCGGCAGATAAATCATTCTCCAATGTCCCGTTCTCACTCATTAATTGCTCGGAAGTTCTCACCTTCTTCATTCCATTATCCTCTACTGTCAGACTGACATAATGCATATTATTCTCTATTATTTCACAAACAGAAAAATAAACTGTTCCTGCATAATGCGTATGAGTGAAAGCATTTGTCAACAGATTATGAATAATAAATTCTATTTTCTTCTTATTTACATAGAATTCCAGTTCTTTCTTGACCCTTTTCTCGCAACGAAAATCAATCGGATATACTTTCAACAAATCACGGACTCCAAAAACACTACTGTCAATCATCTTTTCTACCGAATAGGGAGCTACTTCCAACTTCGTTTCCGGACTCCCCTGTCGGTATATAGCCAGTAGTTGATCACAAGCATCAACCATACGAAGCGAATTCCGGTATGCAACCTGCAAAGAAAGGTTCGATATTTGGGAATTGTCTTTCTGTAATTCTTTCAACGGAGCAATGATCAACGAAAGAGGAGTACGCAATTCCTGTACAAACAACATAAGCAAGCCGTTCCGCAAAGCTTCTATCTCTTTCTTTTGAGTCTGCTTCATCTTCTCCAGGCTCAAGTTCTCTTTCAATACCATCTCCCGGTCACGGTGCATCTGCTTACGCTGCTCTTTCTTCTTAAAATAAATGTAGAAAAAACAAGAAAATGCGACAAATAACAAAACATAAGCTATATAAGCCCAAATAGTTTGAAACCATTTATCTTTTACAACCACAAGAATCTCATTCACATCCCCTTCCTTACCATCCGGAAATACAAGTTTCGCCTGCAAAGTATATTTTCCGGCAGACAGTCCATTGAACCATAAGCCTTCCGAAAGTGGCACCATTCTCCAATCCTTATCTAAGGGAAGTAATCGATAAGCTATCTTACGTTCAGCCATCCCATAACGTAAATCGGAAAAGAACAAATGGAAATCATTGTTATCAGAATTGAATACAAGCTTTTTCTGTTGTTCCGGAGAACCTGAAAGAATCACCTGTCCATTCCGTTTCTCCCCAGCCAAGATCGTTTCTCCACTCACTTCTATATCTGTCAACATCAGCTGCCTTCTTTCACAATCCGCTTTCGTAGCAGAGGGATCAAAGAAAATCAATCCCCAAGAATTTGCCCAAAGCAACCGTCCATCATTCAAACGGCATACCGCACTACAATTACCTACCGAAAGATAATTATAGAAAGCATCCTGCCCATTTCTAATCGTCATCACTCCGACATTATTTCCGGCCCAAGTATTCCCGATACGATCATCTACCATACAGCCTACATGTCCATTGGTCAGTCCGTTTTGCAAAGTGTATATAGCTTCCAACTTATCCTTCTCCCTTCCATCAATACGGATAACAACATTCAAATAAGCTGCATAAATCTGATTATAGTTATTTACATAAATAGTTCGTACAGCCGCCTCTTCCAGTCCATTTTCTTTCTCAATATTTCCTTCTACTCTAATTTGTACTCCATCCGTTTCAAGTCTTTTCAAACCTCTATCCGTCCCAATCCACACATTGCCTTCTTTATCCTCTGCTATTGTAAATACATTCTTTATTTTTTCAGGCAATTTAATGCTCTTGCATTCGTGAGTTTCAAGTTCAACCTGCATCAACCCATTTGAAGTGCCTACCCACAAACGATTCCATGAGTCCAGGCAAAGACTATAAATAACAGTTTGTATCCTCTCACCTTTATTATTTTGCAGATGAAAGGACTCCACCTCATTTGTTAATGGATCAATGATAACAATCTCTCCCCAATTATTACCCAACCAGATATTCCCGTTCTTACCTTTATATATATGAAAGCGTCCGGAAAAGCCTGATGCTTTTTTCCAAGGTTCAAAATGTGTATCCAACGAAAACACAGGAGTAGTACTTTTCATAATCCCTCCATCGCTAACGGTCAACCATACATATCCTTTTGAATCTTCGACCATACCATCCACCCGAGAGCCAAAATCCTGCCGTACCCTACTGTACATACTATCACTAATATCAAATTTCACGACCCCACCGCCAAATGTACCTACCCAAAGAATTTGTTGTTTATCATCCCAAAACAGGCTGGTCATTTTATTCTCAATACTCGAATGGAATGCCTTCTCATTCTTCGTCAGCAAAGTCAACACAAACGGACTCTTACACAGATTGTCATTATCGAAGCGCAACTTATACAATCCATTCCAAGTTGTCAAATAAAAAGTCCGGTTATCTTTCAAAACCAGATCCGTAACATAAGAATTAGAGAATTCAGACTGATCTTTTCCTTCCATGGAGATAACACGTTCCTCATTCGTTTTAAGGTCATAACATATAATGTCATCCCATAATCGGCAAATCCATAAATAACCATGCCTTAAAAACAATCTATTTACTACGCTGTATTCCTTAATCAAAGAAGTTTTTTTCGCCACTAAATCATAATGTACCACTTTCCTCTGATTAACAGAGAAATACAAATTTGTTTTTCCATCACTACAAAGATGAGCAACCTTTCCTCTTACCACAGGCTCAGGATTCAAAAGACATAACACAAAATCATGTTTTCCTTCTGTCTTGCGAACAATGCGCGATTCAAATAAACCTTGTGAAGTAACCAAATACAAACTCCCGTCATTCCAGCAGAAATCCAGAATATCTTTCAGTTCCAGAGGCTTATCAAAACGTACCGGCAAAAACTTTTCAATATCCTTATCAAAACAAGTAATTCCACCTTGGAAAAGTAACGCATAATATAAACCGTCGGGACCTTCGCAAAGTTTTTTCACAGCTTGATGCAGAGGAGTGGAAAGAGAATCAATCCCCATAATGAGGGGATAGTCACGAAATCTAAATCCGTCATAACGTGAAATTCCTTTATCAGTAGAGAGCCATATAAAACCGTCACTTCCATAACAAACATTATAAATAGTATTGTCACTGACTCCGTTTTTGATTACTACCGGTTCCAGATTCCAATGAGTATCTATTGAATATGCAGGGAAAATACCTGACAACACCAGTAGTAAAAAGAAGAATTTCCTCATATCTTAATAGTATTTTGTTCATGTGTATTGGTCGATAAAGGTAGACAAAATAATTATCATCAAATCACATAACAAATATTTTTTAGAAATAATTCACAATAAAACAAAAGCCCTCCTATTCTTTTGAAATAGAAAGACTTTTGCCGTTTGTTTTGTTCATTACGCAATCAATCTCCAATTATTATATTGTTTGCTGCTTGGTTCCTCTTTTTTATTCAAAGGAGCGACTCATATCATACAGACACTCCTCAATAATATATACTATACTAATACCTAAATACAATAAATTCTTATGATATTATTTAGCAGCTTTCAGAGTAAAGCTATAAGTTCCTTGACCGGCAGCAAAGTTATAGCTACCTTTGAAGTTTACCGGTACCTTTACTACACAGTTCCCCTGGTCGCTTACACGGAAATAAAGATAAGTAGTAGAATTGAAGATACTGTTACCGTCAGCAGTTGTTGATAAAGAAGCGCCATATCCCTGCCAACTGAATAAGTCAGTCGAAGAAGAGTAAGTAGTACCGATATAATACACCGCACCTTTATCTATATTAAAGTTCAATGATACACATAATGCGAATTGCTCAACGAAAGCGCCACTTCTTGTACGAGCCTGATATTCGGCAAGCATTTTCACCGCTTTCTTATCAGTAGCATCACCATAAAATCCTTCTGTTGTTTCCGATTCACAGTTACGGACAGTATTACCATTCTGACGAAGCGCTTCCAGCACACTTGCCATTTCCTCTGCAGTAACAGAAGGAATTTCCTCAGCTTTCGGATCGTAAGCTGCCGACTCAATACCATATAAAGATTTCATGGATTCGAAGTTTGAAGTATTATCTTCAAAACTATCACTTTCAGCATTAGAACATGCTACAAAAGTTAATGCCAATACACATGCGAAAAAGAATTTAATTGATTTCATATTAGTTCCTCCTAAATTTTACTTATTCATTTAATCTGCTTGCGAATCGTTATTTATCAGTTCGCGGTCTTTTTACACTTTTAATTGTTTATTTATTCATGTTCCTTAGGAGGGGAATCTTAAACTTAAGTTGTCTTATTTATCTTTCCTTGTTCGTTTGTACATTACAAACATAGGCATTTTATTCAATAAGGAAAACTTTCTGAAAAGAAAAATGAATGAATTACCACTCTTTAACGAATAAAATACAGCTTACTCAAGCGATTGACTAAGTTCTACAAGTATTAAACACCACCCACGTGCAAATCATTCATCACAAAGGATAAAAACACCAATTAATAGCAACGAATGATTAACCACCTATAAATGAATTATTCACCACTCTACTTATCAATTTCCATTGAAGACAAAGACAAGAAAGATGAATCTGCCAATCAACAGCTATCTGCATTATGCCTACTTTTGTAACATCAACAAACAAAACCCATCATGCGATGAAAAAGAAAAGAATCTTATTTTTATTCGTTACCCTGTTTGCTTCTACCTTATTATATAGTCAGGTAGTCGGAGTAAAAACCAACGTCGTAATGGACGCGCTTAAAATTATCAATCTTGGAGCCGAAGTCGGTTTAAGTAAGAAATTAACTCTGGACTTGTATGCCAACTACAACCCTTGGACATACAAAGATCAGAAGATGATGAAGATGCTTGCCTTCCAACCGGAGCTTCGATATTGGTTCTGTGATAAATTCAACGGTCATTTCGTAGGTGCACACCTTCATGGAGGCGTTTATCAGGCAGCAGCCATTGATATGCCATGGGGCATCTGGCCCGAATTGAAAGACCACCGTTTCAAAGGACACTTTTACGGATTTGGCGTTTCCTACGGTTATCAATGGATTCTGGGCAAGCACTGGAATCTTGAAGGAAATATCGGTATAGGTTACGCGCGTGTCAAGTATGAGCAGTTCGAATGTAAGACGTGCGGTGAAAAAGTCAAGGAAGGACATAAGAACTATGTAGGTCCTACAAAAGCCGCCGTCAGTTTAATCTATTTATTTTAAAACAAAACAAATATGAAAAAGATATTATGCATATTCTTCTGCCTGCTGCCTATATTAGGCGGGAAAGCACAGACTCTCTATAAAGATCAAGTGCGTATAGAGAAAGAATCTATCACACGCAGTGAAGATAACAATGTATTAACTATCAATCTGGACATTGTCTTGAAAGAAAACCTGAAACTGGAATCCAACAATGTAGCCACATTGACTCCATTTCTTGAGGCAAACGGAAAGACCAAGGTGTTATCTTCTATTGTGGTATACGGACGTAAGCGCGACATCGTCAACCAGCGTAACCATAAAGCTCCCGAAAACACTTATACCATTATACGTCGCAAACAACATCAGGAACAAAAAATAAACTATCTGGTACAAATGCCATTCGAAGCATGGATGCGCAATGCAAACATGAAACTGAATATAGACCTATGTGGTTGTTGTGACATCCTGGAGGACAACAGCGGTGAATTAATCACCCAGTTGAACATTTTACCACTGAAAGTAAAACCTTCCATAGCCTATATCACTCCAAAAGCCGAAGACATAAAATATCGTGCAGTAGAAGGAAGCGCATTTCTGGATTTCCCAGTCAACAAAATCATCATCTATCCGGAGTATCGTCGTAACACAAGTGAGTTGGCAAAAATACGTGCAACAATCGATACCGTGCGCAACGACAAATATACAACTCTTACCGGTATAAAGATTCACGGTTACGCTTCACCCGAAGGCAGCTACGCCAACAATACCCGTTTGGCAAAGAATCGTACCCAGACTCTTGTAGATTATGTGACCAGTTATTACAATTTCGATAAGAAGCTCATCACTTCGGAATATACCCCGGAGGACTGGAAAGGTTTCCGCAAATTTGTTTCCGCTTCATCAATAGAGAAAAAGGAGGAAGTTCTTCGCTTGATAGATGATGAAAGCATAAACATTGATAAGAAGGAACGCGATATCGCTAATCTAGTTGGACCTCAGACATACCAATATATATTGGCAGAATGTTATCCTGCACTCCGTCATTCAGATTATACGGTCAATTATACAGTACGCGGTCTCAGTCTTGAAGAGTCTAAAGAGATAATTAATAAACGCCCGCAATTATTGAGTTTACAGGAAATCTACCGGATTGCAGAAAGTTGTGAACCGGGAAGCGAAGAATTCAACCATTCTTTCCAAGTAGCCGCTACAATGTTTCCGGATGATCCAATCGCCAACCTCAATGCCGGAGCAATGGAAATACAAAAAGGTGGTGATATGACAACCGCTAAGAGATATCTGGCTAAAGCTAATCCAAAAGCCGCAGAGACACAGAACAATCTAGGAATTATCGCTATGATAGAAGGAGACTTAGACACAGCCGAAAAATATTTCAATGCAGCTAAAGCTGCCGGTCTCATAAAGCAAGCAGACGCCAACTTGAAAGAATTAAAGAAGAAACAAAATTACCCCTTAGAATAACAAAAAACAATAGCACAGACAAACAGTATTTGTCCCCCCCTATGATTTATAATTAAAATTTTAACCCCAAATCAAGAAACGCATCACCTGAGAAGGCAATGCGTTTTTTCTTATCTATCAAGTAACGGCTCACATTATTTTCCTGGGGATTTAATATATTATTTCAGTTTGCCAATTTGAGGGATTTATTTCAAAGTAGCCTTATCCGAAATAATAGTCTCCGCTACTACAGATTCGAACTTATCCAGCACGGTTACAAACTCGCTATTTAATTAATACATAGCAAAATACGCTTCATTAAATTCTCAAACAATTCTCACCGTTGTGAGAAAAAATACTCATTACTATGAGAAAATATTCTCACCTCGATATGAATTAATTCTCACTAAGGTGAGAAAGTATTCTTGTAACGATGAGATCATCCACCTGTTCCACGTAACGCAGTCTACTATGAACACGACAACAGCAGCAATAAATCATTCAAAACAGAATGAAAAAGACACAAATCATTCCATCCCGCCTAAATAGTTGCAAAATTTATTCTATTGCGCAGAATAAGTTGAAGAAAATATATAATACAAACAGTGGAAAAAGAAAAGGAAAGGCGGTATAATATTCATCTCCTCAACAAATCATTCACAAAATGACTAATTCACCCACCCTAAAAGTAACATTTGAAAGATTGAAAAATTCACCTTGAAAATTGAAAAAAACACCAATCAATAGTTTTACATTTCTCCCATAACTTTGCAATGTCGATAAGGAACAAAAAGATTCCTTAAAACAAACAAAACAAAAATTTAGTAATAAACAAATAAAAGAAACATTGCCTATAAGAAACAAACAAAATCCCTCCAACTGGAAGTTAGTTATTTCACCTTATAATATATAAGATAAGGGCTTCCGATCAGAAAAAGAAATGATGTTTTTCACAAAACAAATGCTCCTCATCTTTTAGATGACTCTTACCCCAAAAAAAGAAAAAGAAATCAGCATAACTACTAATAATATGTAGTGTGCAACTAAAGAAAAGAAAAAAATTATAGCATCACACATTAAACTCAAAACAAAGATGAAAGTTAGAAATTTATTATTAGCAAGTCTAGCAGTAGCTGCCATGACAGCTTGTAGCAACGAGAATGACGAATTCGTAAACAATGGTAATCAAACCAGTGAAAAGAATGCGATTATGGAATTTGGTATCGCATTTCCTAGTTTAACCCGCGCCACAGAAACTGGATTGTCTGCAGAACAGGACTTCCAAAGCGCAACTGTTATTATTAGTTATGAAAGCGGAGGAAAAGATGTGACCATTATTCCTAGAATTAAGTTCGAAGAATCGACTCCCAATGTATTGTATACCAAAGACAAAATCACGGTACAGCCAGGAAATGCTACTGTAGATGTTGTGCTTAACCCGACATCTGCAATTGAAGCTGCTTTAACCGGGGATGGCTGGTTCACCAGCATTTATAACACATCCACATATAATGCTGGCGAAATCACTGGAATCGACGATATCACTGGCAAAAACAATTTCTTGATGAGTAGTGACGGCAAGACAAAAGTTAAATTTGTAGCAGAACAAGAAGTCCCTGCTTTAGTAAAAGTCAGTCGAGTAGCTGCTAAACTGGAAGAAACAACTCCAACCAATAATGCTTTTGATGTTGCCAATAGCAGCGAAGGAACAGCTATGAAAGATCCGGCTGGAAATGCTATCAAGGTGGAAATTTCCATAAGCAACTATTCATATGCTAATTTGCAAACGACTTCGTATGTATTCCCACAGACAAATGCCATCACCCCAGCTTTGTTCCAAGAATATACATTAGGTTCATTTGCTTACAAGCCTATTACTGGTATAACGACTCAAAACGAAGAAGAATTTGGTTCTATCGTATACTGTCTCGAAAACTATGGAGAAAATCACACAATGGCGATATATAAAGCTACAGCTACTATCAATGATGAAGCCAAAACATTCTGGGTAGACAGAGACAATGTATTGTACCAATCTATCAATGAATTAAAAGCAGTATATACAGACATTGAAGCAACGACCTCTATTGCAGATTGTTGGAGTAAGTACGGTGTCAGAAAATATGAAGAAGGTGTATGCTACTACAAAGCAGACATCCTAAGTAATGGCAAAGCCGAGATTGTTCGTAACAACGTTTATAAATTAAAAGTTACAGGCATAGCAAAGCTAGGATTACCGGAACCAAAAGACGAACCCAAGCTGGCAACATTGAAACTCTCAGTTGAAGTTGAACCATGGACTATTCAAACAAATAATTTTGAATTCAAATAATTTCCAAAGATAAAAAGTTGCAAGAGGGAGAGAAGGAGATTCCTCCTCTCCCCCCTTATCTATTTCTACATCTCTCGCGCTTCACCAAAAGAAGATTAATCAAACAAAACATAAGCGTTCCAAAAGCATAAAAACAGAAACAATGATAAGCATATTAACTGACATACAAAAAAAAGCAAACAAGATATTGCTATTCACAACATTGGTTGGTACAATGACTGCTTGCGATTCCGTACTTGATTTCGATGAAGGCGATTGCAGTATCGAATACGGCGTAACATTCAAGTACGACTACAATATAAAAAATGTGGACGCGTTCGCTCAAGAGGTGAAAAACATAACGCTTTATGCTTTTGATGACAACAATAATCTCGTAGCCATGAAAGCGGAATCAGGAGATATGTTGGCAACAGGCGAATATGCCATGACAATGGATATCGATCCCGAAAAATATCACCTCATAGCATGGGCAGGACTGGACGATGAATCATTTGCTGTTCCCTTGCTTACTCCCGGCAAGGCTAATATTACAGACCTTAACGTCAAAACGATACGCAACAGTGTGGTAGTCCCTACTAAACAGGGTAGATCAGAAGGAGATAAAGACAAGTTTATTGTAGAACATGAACTCTCCTCATTATGGCACGGAGAATTAAAGAAAGGCCCCTCTACCCGTAGTGGAAGAAAGCGCTTCACAGAAGTCAGTTTAATAAAAAACACAAACAATATACGCATTGCTTTGGTGCAAGTAAAACAAAACGAAAATGCAACAATCACACGTGCTATCAATAAAAACGAATTAAAATTCAATATATACGACGATAACGGATTTATGAATTATGACAATACGCTATTGGACGATGATATGTTGACTTACAAACCATTTATGACTGAACAAAAAACAGTTGCTACTAGGGCATTCAACGTGGTAGACACTGAATATCCTGCTGTCATTGCAGAATTGAGCGTAGCACGACTCATGAAGGACAAAAATCCCGAATTAAGTATCATAGATACGAAAACAAATAAAAATATCCTAAAAACCGGAGATTTGATCGGGTATCTTAACCTGTTGAGAACAGAGAAATACGCGGATATGCCGTTACAAGAATACCTGGACAGAGAAGACAACTATAGTATGCTTGTCTTTGTAGATGAAAACCTAACATTAATCAATACAGTTGTCGAAATCAATGATTGGGTTATCCAATTAAACGACTTTGACTTGTAAGAGAAGTTTAAAAACAAAACAACCCATTAGCCATGATACGAAAAAGCAATATATACAGTTGGTTATCCATGTTAGCAATGCTTCCTATAGTGTTGACAGCGTGTTTGGAAGAGGATAATTATGAACAACGTCCCAACCAAACTGATAAAATTCAACTTACAATAAGCCTACCGGAACAGACACGCATCGCAACGAACACCCGTGCGGTAAGTAACCGCGTTGATTATTCTATTGTTAATAATTTAAATATTGTATTAGCTAGTGGAAATGATATAACTAAGATCTATTATTTTGATGAAAGTGGTTTGACTCCCAACGATGACCGTGTTATCATGACCAGAAACTCTTTACCAATGAGACCCGAAGAAGGAGACAATAAAAGGTATATCACGATCAGAGGAGAAGAAGGAGATTTCGACCAAGTTACTGAAATATATGCAATTGCTAATTATAACAATTCTATCACGGTAAAAACCATTGATGCACTCAAGCAATTAAAACAAATAGCTGCAGACGGGCAGCCCAATCGAGCAAATGATTGTATGATGTTCGGCTCTACCAAACAATTAACCAATGGTACGCTTTCATTAAAGCGGACTCTTGCCATGTTTTCGGTGAAGATAGATGGTAGCGGACTAAAAGAAGGTGTTAGAATCACACCAAAAAGAATGAGCTTGCACAACGTCCCCAAATCTTGTTTCATCGGAAATGATAACAAAATAAACCATTCGGATGAATTCGTTTCATCCGGGCAAACGATCGACTTGACAAATGCCGAAGGCTGGGGAGCACTGACAAATACAACCGAATTTGTAGGAGGACATGAACTAGAACCGGGGACTATTCCCATGTTTATGTTTGAGAATCTTCAAGGAACCAATGAAAATATCGCAATAGGTGACCAAATAAACAAACATCCTAAAGAATACACAGGCAGTACGCCTGCTGATTTACAATCGTTCTTAGATGGTAACAATGGGAATAAGTATTCATATATTTTAGTTGAAGCTGAATATTATTATCAAGACCCCCAAAATTCAAATAAAGGAGTCCAAGGAACTATCGCATATCGTTTTCTATTGGGCAACAATGCATACAATGACTTTAATATAAAAAGGAACAACTATTATCAAGTTACGCTAACTTTAAAAGGCAATGGTGGCGCTAATGAAGATGGGAAAGAAGATGCCGATGGAAATCTAATAGTCAACAAAGAAGATCTTAGTTGGCGCATAGATATGAATATTAAAGACTGGGGATTCGTAAAAGACGATTTTGATTTCGATTGCCATGCGACACACGGGTATTTAGAAGTAGTGGGTGATAACAATTGGAAAATCAGTGCTGGTCCAGCCAGTGGTCAGTCATGGGTTAAGTTTTACTCTGAGACAGAAGGTAGATGGGTAGAACCTACTGAATACGGTGAGTGCGGTCAGAATGGAAGAATAGAATACTATGTTCAAACATGGTCTCTATATGCGACAGGCTTCACTGGAACAGAAGACATATCAAGAGAAATCACATTAACAATTAAATCCAAAGAAACTGGCGAGACTCAGACAGTCACCATGAAGCAATGGACTCCTATAAAAATCACTAATAAAGTATGGGTTGAACGTTTCGAAGAGGAAGACAATTTAACTTGGGGATATATGGGTGATGATATGAATGGAACAGTTACTCAATCTAATCCTTATTTCAATACAACGTTCAATTTCGGAGAAAGCACAACCCAGCATGGACTTTATAACACATGGTTCATGTACTTTAAAGAAAATGAAACATCTCCGGTTCAAACATATTGTTATAGGAAATCCGGTCGCGATTTACCACACGGAGCTCCGACAAGTACTTCTGATGACTATTGTCTACCAGATGCAGAGACCATGAAAACTATCATGAATTTTAAGTATACAGGAAATAATCCGTTCCAACCGCTTCGGACTGATAAAGATTACTGGACCGGTTCTGTAAATAGTAATAGTAAACAAAGTACTTACTATCTGGACTCCGCTACGAAAACTCTTAAAACGACTCAAGACAGAAATGCCACTAAAAGAGCCAGAGCGATATATGTAACTCCCTATTAATTTAATACGCCACATTATGACACCGAAAGACATCCTACAACTAGAATCAACAGATATACGCCAAGCGTATCTGTTTGAAGAAAACGGGCACTGGTATGCATACGAACATTCAGCCAACCGGATAGAGAAATTCGTGAAGGGTTTTGTAGACTTTAAACACAAAGTGCAAGATGTCTGCGGTAGAATAAAAATAGAGATCGATCTCAACGTCCTGGAAAAATGCTCCGTTACGCTGTGTGAAGACTCACTGCTTATACTCGACTGTCCTACGGCATAGAAGCCGTCAAAGAGTATAAGCTTCATAACTAGATATAAAAGAATTACACAGAAATTGTTTGTTTTGTTTGTGTTCCTCAGTCCACTCAGAGGCAGCTTGTGAAAGTAGCGCTGAGTGGGTGGGGATTTTTTTTATGAATTATCTTTGTTTATCTCCCATAAACCCGTATATTTGAGGTATTATAACTAGAGACTTTATATTAATACAGAATTACTATGAGCCATACCTTTTTTCTCATCATCGCTCTTGTCACAACGGGAATCTTTCTCATCCAATTCATATTATCTATCTTTTTCGGAGATCTGGATGCAGATGTAGACGTAGATACCGACATCAGCAGTGTGGTTTCCTTTAAAGGACTTACCCACTTCGGAATCGGATTCGGCTGGTATATGTATCTGGCGGGAAACACGGAAATCCAAAGTTACGTTGTCGGTATTATGGTAGGGTTATTCTTTGTTTTTGCCGTCTGGTTTCTGTATAAGAAAGCCTACCAACTGCAACAAGTCAACCGCACGGAACAGACAGACCAGCTTGTGGGACGTGAATGTACCATCTATTTCAAACAAAGCGACAGCAAATACACCGTACAAACCAACCGTGACGGAGCAATGCGCGAAGTAGACGTCATCTCCGAATCGGGAAAAGCTTATCAAACCGGAGACCGTACCGTTATCACCAGATATCAGGACGGAACATTGTATATTCAATAATTATTCTAAATACACAAATTTATGACACAAGAAATGCTAATCATGGCCGCTATATTAGTAGCGGTTATCCTGCTCACTTTCATCGGTATCCTTTCACGCTACCGCAAATGTAAGAGTGACGAAGTCCTCGTTGTATATGGTAAGACGGGAGGAGAAAAGAAATCTGCTAAATTATACCACGGTGGTGCCGCATTCGTCTGGCCGATTATCCAAGGCTACGAATTTCTGTCAATGAAGCCGATGCAGATCGACTGCAAACTGACAGGCGCACTTTCCGCACAAAATATCCGTGTAGATGTTCCGACTACAATCACTGTTGCTATCAGCACCGATGCCGAAGTCATGCAAAACGCCGCCGAACGTATGCTGGGATTGACCATGAACGACAAACAGAATCTGATTACAGATGTCGTTTACGGTCAGATGCGTCTGGTCATAGCCGACATGACAATCGAAGAACTGAACTCCGACCGCGATAAATTCCTTTCTAAGGTAAAAGACAATATCGACACGGAACTCCGCAAATTCGGTTTGTATCTGATGAATATCAACATCAGTGATATCCGCGATGCTGCCAACTACATCGTGAACCTGGGTAAGGAAGCCGAGAGCAAGGCCCAGAACGAAGCACAAGCTAATATCGAAGAACAGGAAAAACTCGGTGCTATCAAAATCGCGACTCAAATCAAGGAACGTGAAACGAAGGTTGCAGAAACCCGCAAAGACCAGGATATCGCCATTGCAGAAACCAAGAAATTGCAGGAGATATCTGTTGCCAATGCAGACAAGGACAGAATTTCCCAAGTAGCGATTGCCAACGCAGAGAAAGAAGCGCAGGTTGCCAAAGCCGAAGCGGAGAAAAACATCCGCATCGAACAGGCAAATACCGAAAAGGAAAGCCGCATCGCCGAACTGAACTCCGACATGGAAATCAAACAAGCGGAAGCCGGTAAGAAGGCTGCTATCGGACGAAATGAAGCACAAAAGGAAGTCGCTCTTTCAAACTCCGAACTAGCCGTGACACAAGCCAACGCCGACAAACAAGCCGGTGAAGCTGCTGCCAGATCGGAAGCTGCCGTACAGGCTGCCCGCGAAATTGCTCAGAAAGAAGTGGAAGAAGCGAAAGCCAAAAAAGTGGAATCTTCACTGAAAGCAGAAAAAATTGTTCCTGCCGAAATTGCCCGGCAAGAAGCTATCCTGCAGGCGAATGCTATCGCAGAGAAGATTACCCGCGAAGCAGAGGCCCGCGCAAAAGCGACTCTGGCACAGGCGGAAGCGGAAGCCAGAGCGATCCAGTTAAAATTGGAAGCAGAAGCGGAAGGTAAGAAAAAGTCATTGCTCGCCGAAGCAGAAGGTTTCGAAGCAATGGTAAGAGCAGCCGAATCAAATCCGGCTATCGCTATCCAATACAAGATGGTAGACCAGTGGAAGGAAATTGCCGGCGAACAGGTGAAGGCATTCGAACACATGAACTTAGGAAACATCACTGTATTCGACGGAGGAAACGGGAGTACAAGCAACTTTCTGAATACATTAGTGAAAACGGTTGCTCCTAGTCTCGGCGTATTGGATAAACTGCCTATCGGTGAAACTGTAAAGGGAATTATTCATCCGGAAAACAAAACGGAAGAAAAAACTGAGGAGAAAAAAGAGGAAAAGAAGAAATAATCCCTAATCTCTACTAAAAGAGAGAGGAAACAACCATAACTTCTCTACCATAAGTTTGAAAAGTATGAAGGTATCTGCAACTATTTTGTTGCAGATACCTTCATACTTTTCAACTTTATAGTAGAGGAACGAAAAAATCAAATAGAATCCATTTGGTAAACTAGAACAAAATAGTGTATATTTGCAGGCTGAAGTTACGAAAAAGGTCTAAATTATTGAGAATGAATGACGACCTTTTGGTTGAATATGTATTGGGTTACGAATTAGCAATATACAGAGTGTTTTGGTCTTCTGCGTTTTGCATAACTTTAAATAACTCTTTCTGTATCGCAAAGGTACTTATATTCTCTCATTTCACAAAAAACTCTCAAAGAAAATTTCCGTTCTACCCGCATTTTAGGTAAAGCCATTGTTGGCAGTCCGATAAGTGTAACCTGAATGAATCCAGACAAACACCCATCGGACTTATGACACAACCGAAACAAATATCTCCGTTTGCTGATGGTATGAGAACATACCGTTAGCAGGCGGAGATACTTGTTTTTATTCGGCTGTGTAAAGAGGTAGGCTTTACCATATTCCTCCTACGAAATTTTCTTTCCAGCATCATAGCTCCGTTGTCGGCATAAATGCTGACAACCAAACTCCGATGATTACATAAGCGAAGGAAAAAGTCTTCCCGTTTCTGTCAAAAGCAGGCTTCCGACAAAGACGTGAAAACACATTTCTATTTTCGCTTATGAGCAAGTTCCTATCTTATTAGCCGTCTAAGCCGGATATTTTTTTCTATTTGAATCTGCCATAGTTTTCGTTTACCTCCATTCGTGTCTTCTCATATCCGCATCAGCAGGTCATTCCCGTTTCGGTGGCGAAGGTATTTCCGGGATTTTAACCCGATAGCAAGGACAAGCCTCCTGTTTTCCGCAAAAATCTCCACACCTACGGGTAGTATTTTTCCGAAAATCCTTGCAATCGCTAATCCCTACACCTTTGATAGCCACAGAAACGAAAACGACCGATGCGACAAGAAGACGCATAAAAAAAATGTCGGATAAACGAGTGGCAGATAGTTCAGTAGAAACTCAACTCCCTCAGCTCTCAGATCCGCATAAATAAAAAAATCAAAATCAAACGGATATGACAACAACAATGGACATCAGACAGCCTTTGCAAGTTATGGCAACTGCAATCCTTACCCTTGTACTTTGGGTGTTGGGCATTGTATGGCACATCGTGAAAGAGATTATTAACGGAGTTTACCGAATGGCAATCGGCTTCATCGTACTCCTTGTTTCGGTGGTCGGCTTTATCGGCTTAATTCTTTGGTTACTTACCCTCTAAACATCAACGACTATGGCAAAGAGAAGAAACAAGAGCGTATCACAGCAGTGCAAGTTCTACGAGGTGGACAACATCTTCGAGTATATGGTTGAGACCTACATCAACGGCAACATCAGCAGTTTCAAGGAATTGTACCAAGAGTTGAACAAGGACGCACGAAAGGACTTTATCGGCTTCCTATTCTTTGAGGTCAATCCACAATACTTGATTGAGATTTTGAAAGCAACCATTTAACCCTAACACAAGAGCATTATGAACGGAAAAGGAACAGATACATTCAAGACGGCTATTCAGAACTATTTGGAATACCGAGCAGCAACCGATGAACTCTTTGCACCCTTGTTTGCCAACCCTAACAAGAGCATAGACGAATGTTGCAAGTACATCATTTGCGAGGTGCATAAAAGCGGAATGAACGGCTTTGATGATGATGAAATCTTCGGTATGGCGGTACACTACTATGATGAGAACGAGATTGAGGTGGGCAACCCTCCGCAGTGCAGAATTATCTCCAATGTGCATACCGACTTGACCGAAGAAGAAAAGAAGGAGGCAAGGCAGAAAGCCATTGAGCAGTACCAACAAGCCGAGTTACGGAAGATGCAAGACCGCAACAAACCGAAGGCAAAGCCAGCAGAGAAAGCAACCAATGTTCAACCCTCATTATTTGACTTTTGATTATGAAACCGAGAACACGCATACAGAAAGAGATAGCACAACTATCCAAGAGATTGCCCAAGTTATCAAAGGTACAACGAGCATACGCATTTGAACATTGTTTCAAGCACTATGCACACAGAACAAAGAAAGGTATCATCACTTGTTTGGAGTGTGGACACCAATGGAAGAGTGAGCACCATTTGGCGGAGAGCATTTGCGGTTGTACTTGTCCTCATTGTGGCAAGCAGTTGGAAATGTTGGATACCCGAAAGAGAGTGTTCAGAGAAATGGAATACTTCTGCATTATCACCACTTGCAAGCAGTACCAGGTACTCCGTTACTTCAGTACAAAGATGTACCGCAAGGTCGGACAATCGGCTGAATACTCCATCAAGGAGGTTGTGCAAAGGTGGATTGCACCCAATGGCAAGACCGAGACCATTGCCCGATTGCGTTGTATGAGTATTTTCTACTATGATGTTTGGAACTTGTACAGCGATATGGAGATACGCACCAACAATCAACACCGAGCATACGACATCAATCCATATTGCACCTATCCTAAAATGCGTATCATTCCCGAACTGAAACGCAACGGCTTTAATGGCAGTCTGCATAACCTTTCGCCTTTTGACCTCTTTACGGCTATCCTCAAAAACAGCAAGCAAGAAACCTTGCTGAAAGCCGGTCAGATTGCCGTATTGCGTTACTCTATCAACACCCATTTCAAGTTGGAAGACTATTGGGCAAGCATTAAAATCTGTATCCGTAACGGCTACACCATTACAGACGCATCTATGTGGAGAGATTATATAGACCTACTCCGATATTTCGGCAAGGACACGAACAGCCCGAAATATGTATGCCCGACAGACCTCAAAGCGGAACACGACAGATTGGTACGCAAGAAGAATGAGAGAATAGAGAGGGAGAAATTGGCAAAGGCACGGGCAAAAGCTATTGAGAACGAGAACAAGTATCGTGAACTCAAAGGCAAGTTCTTCGGTATTTTCTTTACAGATGGTACAATCCAAGTACGAGTGTTGGAGAGTGTGAACGAGTTTGCAGAGGAAGGAGTGGCAATGCACCATTGTGTATTCTCCAACGAATACTATCTGAAAGCCGACTCCCTAATCCTTTCGGCAACCATTGACGGCAAACGCATTGAAACGATTGAGATTTCGCTCAAGAAGATGAAAGTCGTACAGAGCAGAGGTGTATGTAACAAGAACACCGAACACCACGACCGCATTGTAAGCCTTGTAAACAAGAATATGAAACTTATCCGCAAGCGGATGGCAGCATAAGTAGTAACCACTAAAACAGCATTATTATGGAAGTGAAGATAGAGAATTTAATCAATGTATGGTATGACCAAATACCGACCTTGTTCATCAACCTTGTCAATGCAATTGTATTGGCAAGGGATGAAAAGGAACTCCGAGAGGTGATAGACCATTTCCACAAGAATACAAGTCTGAAAGGTATGTTCGCCTACGGCTTTGGCAAGCACCATTTTTGGCTCAAACAGCGAAAGGTGAGTGACCCCTCAAAACTTATGGAACATCGGATTTTAGTAGTTGAATTTTAATCGTATGGTTATGGATACATATAAAGTCAATGTACAATTTATCATATCGGGAGAGTATGAGATAACCGCCAATTCAGAGCAAGAAGCGAGAGAAAAGGTAAGAAGGTTTTGCGGTATTACAGCAGGTTACAATGTGTTCTGCACATTACCCGAAAGAGTGAAGCACCGCTTTCCCAACTATCCGACAAAGGAAATTGTAAGTGTAACCCCTAAAAACAAATGACTATGACAAGCCGAATGACAATCAACGGAGTAAGCACCTGTACCGCATTGGGTACGGAGAAATATGAGAAGTACTACAGCGGTTGCAGACCGAGAAAGGCGATGATACAATACGATTACCGCCATACGGACGGAGAACTGTTCTCAACGGTAGCACCCACTTTGGAGCAATGCAGAGAGAAACGCAACTTATGGTTAAACAAGAAAGAGAGCAAGCAATGAACAAACCTATATATCAGACAATGAAAGTCGTGTTCGCTGAACCTATCCGAGCATTGAACGAAATGTTCAGCGATACGCAGTCTTGGGGAGTATCAACCCTCAAAGAGTGGATAGACGGCTACGAAAGCACCCGATTTACAGCGATAGACGGACATACGGCTATCATCACATCGGAGTATAATATGGAATGTGTAAAGGAGTGGTTAGGAAAGAACACCCCCATTTACACACAGATAGAGTTATGAACAATCAAAATTATGGATTATGATAGCACAGACAATTTTAATGCAGTTGGGTGGCAGACGCTTTGTAGCCTTTACGGGTAGCAAGCAATTGACAGATATGGGCAACGGACTCCGTATGAACCTTGCCCGAAACAAGACATCGGCAAACCGACTTGACATCATCTACGATGGAGGTGCAGACCTTTATAACTTGCGTTTCTACCGCAAGACATTCAGTAAAAAGACCTTTGAGGTCAAAGTTAAGGACATTGCCAAGTATGAAGGTATCTACTTTGATAGGTTGCAAAGTCTATTTACGGAGGTTACGGGATTACGCACCCACTTCTGAACATCGGGCGGATTTTTCCGCCCGCTACTTTCTTTCGGTGAGCAGGGGAAGGCGGACAAAGAAAGTAGCAAAGAAACCCAAGTCCTAATTTTCAATAGGTAGTAAATCTATAATAGAAAGTGCTGTAGATATTCCGTTGAATAGTGCAGAAGAAGTTTTACTCTCAATGTTGATTTGCCATTCTTGAGGCTCTGTTCCAAAACGAAGTTTATTACTATCCAACAACTGATAACACAACTTCACAAACTCTTTTTGTTTAGTAACAGCAGAAATTGACAATCTAATTTCACATGAATTAACTGTTCGTCCCGCATAAAATAGATTATCTAAAAGAATGAGTAGGTCAGACTCACAATCATTGAGAAATTTATCTTTTTCTGATGGTTCATAATTCTCTATGAAAGTTAAAAAGTCATGGGTTTTGAAGCCCTCTTCTGATTCTTTATCAACATCTATTTTTAATAATGACAGAAAGTGCATTATTTGCGGACGATACTTTTCAACTACACCAAGATATGCATTAAGTTCTTCTAATGATGCTTCTTCTAACATTTGGTTTGACAATTCGTAATTTAATTGTCTTAAAGAATTACATAGCTCATCCATACGTTCGCCAAAATGAATAAAATCAAAATGAAGCTCTTGACCTTTATTTGCTGTTAAATCCTTATCAATAGGATATCGCATAACCATTGAATTAGGGTCAAAAAAATTGATAGACTTGATATAATGTTCCATCGCATTTATATTAACAGAACATCCCACGTGCTTCTTACCTTTATTCAAAAAGGGACGCAATTTCGCCCAAAGACTCTGTAAATCATGACCTATTTCCAAGAACTCCTGTCGAGCCTGGTCTGTTTGTTCTCCATAATTGAAATATAATAGTTTCAAGAAGGTTTCAATAGAATGCCTATAATTGAAGAATAAAGGGTATATTAGTGTATCTACTACAGCAAAATTGTTACTTTCTTCAATCATCTTTTTGAGTAATATTTTCGCACTCTCCCAATAGCCATCTGAGATAGTATTAAAAGCAAAAGCTCCACTCCCTTCCCATCCAAAATGTGAAAAAGGTTTTCTCGCACTCAACTCTTCATTAGTTAATTCTCGTATGATAATATCAGTTTCGTTCATTATTATAAAAAACTTTCAAATTAAACCATATCACTCCATCTATATAAGAGGAATTTTAAAACTTTTGCAAAGTTACACTTTTCTCAGCTTAAAGAGTAACAAATGAACTCAAAGAATAGAAACAACTTCACATAAATGAAATGAGAGTATGTTATACGCTCTATTTAGTTATACAGAGGACTGACATACTCTCATCAATATGGTATCAAGGGATATACAGCAACTCAAATTCCATTCTTCGGCGAAGCTCCAGAGACGGGATTACCTTTCCTTTGTACTTGCGGAAGGTGATGTATTCCCGATAGATGTTCCGGTCGCCCTCTTCCAACATCCGAACAAGTCTGCTTTTCGGTCGGTCTCCGTAGCCCAACAGACGGTAAGCACCTACGTTGTAGGCAAGTGTGGCAAGGAGCAATGAGTCCTGTCCGTAACCGCTGAACATCTTGCAAAGTTTCATCAGGTCGGAACGCAGCAGCCTGTCCGCTTCCTCTTCCGTCATATCCGTTGAAAGGTTTTCGCCCGGCAATACCTTATGCCCATATCCTACATACGGATAATGTTCGGTTTTGTTATGTAATCCCTCAAAGTGTTTGATAACCGCAATCGCCCTTTCAAACGGAGGCAGTTCGCTGATCACCTGTGCCGACAAACTGCCTGCCGTTATCATAAGGCTGCATACCAGCATACAAATCTTCTTTACCATAGGCTTACCCGTTTGCTGTTTCACCTCCTTCCATTACCTGCTCAGTCTCTTCCTGTTCGGTCTGTGTGTCATCTTTGAAGTCAAACTCCAGCTCAAAGGCATTTCCGAAATTATCCTCGATAACCACAATGAAGTTCTGTGCCTCCTCGCACTCCGAAGTATAGTACAATCGGAACTTGTCATCCTCCAACAGATAGCGGTCGTTTGGCAGGAAGGTTATGCCATTGTCCATTTTCAATGTCCCTTCACCCTCGAATTGGAAGTAACGGATGGTATAGAGTGCTTCGGAAAACTCACCCTTCTTAATCATTTCACATCGTATCTCAACGGTTTCGTCCTTTGTCACTTTGTTCGGAACGGGCATTATCTCCACCGTGAACGGATAGGACTGTTGGATGTCCAGCTCATCATCGCACGAACTGAACCCGAAAACTGCGGCTGTCATACAGCCGAGAACCATTAACTTCTTGAATATGCTTTTCATCATTGTTCTTCTTTTAGTCGTTTATAATTCGATAGTTAGTTTTTGGAGATACTCGTTCAAGTCCTTCTCTCCCTTATACAATCCGGAGCAATCCTTTACCTTGTCCCCGAAATGCTTGCGTAGCGTTTCCACCGTCCTGCGTCCGGCATTGTCGTTGTCGAGGTAACAGTTTATCTGCTCATACTCTCCGAGCTTGTCCATCACTCTTCCGAGTGTACTTACCGAGTTCAGCACGAGCTGGTCTTCACCGTTAGTCAGTCCGAGTGTTACAGCCGACAGGTAATCAAAATAACCCTCATACAGATTGCAATGCTTGGAACCGTTGTCTATCAATGAATAGTCCTTCGGTGGAATACACCCCTTGAAGAACTTGTTACGGATTTCGTAACCACCGCTGACATTCTTGAAAGCAAGGGAGAAGTATTGCTTGCCGTTAGCCTTGTATCGTACCTCCTCACAGTTCGGTAAGGCAACCTCCATCGGGATATTCCTCTCTCGGAGGTAGTTAATCAATAACCTGCTCCAGATGGGTATGAACTCCACATCCTCCATCTTGTAATGTACCGTCTCTTTCTTCAGTAAGGTCATGTTGTTCTCCTTCATCGGAAGCGGAGAATTGAGCGTATCGGCAATGTGTCTTGCCTGTGTAATGAAGTCGCTGCTACCGATAATCTCTCCTGCAAGGTCGAAAATATCACCTCCCTTGCTGAGTCCGAAATCAAACCACAGCCCTTTGGCTACATTCACCCTGAACGATGGTCGTCTGTCCTCTCTGTAAGGTGCGTGGTACAACAACTCATTGGCACTCTTTCTTACGGGAGCATATCCCAAAGCCTGCAAATAGTTCTCAACAGGCACGTTTCTTATATCTTGTATTTCCATATCCTTTCAGTGTTTAATTGATGATGAACTTTATTCCCAATCCGTATTGGGTATGAAATTTCTTGGTGTCGCCACCCCATAGGCAGCGTTCACGGATGTTGGCAAGCAATGCTATATGGTCTGCAATGTATATCTCCATATCCAGCGTAATGGCTCCACCATATACGAACCTGTCCCTTGTGTGCATTGTCGCACCGTCAAACAGCAGTTTGTCGCCCCAATTCACCGTTTCATAACCGGCCAATGCAGATGCTCCGATATAGAAGAATACAATCTTGCGTGCATCAGAGAGGAACTTGTAGTAATATCCACCCTCAGCCGTGAACTGCGACACGGGAATGCGGATGTCCTTGTATGGGCTGTGCCATTGCAGATATTCCGCACCGAACACCCATTTGTTTCCGCCTTTCGTATAGGAAGATAGTACCGCACCGAAACTGTATCCAGCACTGTTGTCCTTGTCGGAGGTGTGGAATCCGTCCGCCATGTTCGCTTTCAGTTCAATGCCCTTCATCTTCGGCAGGCATCGTTGGGCGTTGGCTTGCCCGACAAGGGCAAGCAACGCTACAAACATTATCAGGAACTTCTTCATACTACTTCACGCTGAGTTCGTTGATAGTCTGTGCCAATACCAAATCCTCGTTCTCAATCACGAAGGACTGATGGCGACCTCCGTTCTTCTCATTGAGTTCCACCACAAGACACTTGTCATCGGGAATGGTGAACTTGGACATGGTGAACACGGTGCGTTCACTCTTCTTGCCCGGTACGACAGTCACATAGTTCTGGGCACGGAGCGGCAGGATAATCTGCTCCTGTACGGCTGTACGCTTCGCCACTTTCTTATCCACAATCTTGAAGGTGATGTAGTCCACATCGAAAGGCACATTGCTCGTGTTCTTGATTTCCGTGTGGAAGTAGAGCAATCCGTTATGCGTATAGATACCCTTGAGAAGATACTGCACCCCGAAACGCTTGCTGCCGATGTGCTTTACCAGTCTCTTGTTCTGCTTGTGGATGGATTTCATAATCAGACGTACCAGCATCGGACTCTCCGAACCAAGTTCCTTGAGATAGATTTCCTGTGCATTGTTCGGACGGTTCACAGCCTCGCCATCGTGGATAAAGTCCTTCATCTCCACATTGAGGATAAGCGGCTCATCGGCATACTTGACATTGAAGGTATAAAAACTGCCGTCCTCCGTAATGACCGACATATTGGTCTCGTTCTGGAAGTTCTTTACGGTCGCCTTTACACGGATAACATTCTCCGCACCGTCAGCCTTGCCCGCAATCAGATTGGGCGAACCCAAGTCCACATAACGCACTTCCGAGGGGAAGAGGATATGCACCGTCTTATCATAAGTTACTTCCAGACCGTGAGGCGGTATCATACGGTCAAAAGTCAGCTTGCGGCTCAGTCCGTGATACATGTCGCCGTCCTCTTCCTGCTGGGGATAGACCTCCTTTGTCAAGGTCAGCTCCTCCGCCACATTGTTGTTCACTACTGCCGATGAATCGGCTACCTGTGCATTTGCTGCACCTGCAATGCCCATCGTGAGGGCAAAAATCATGAGATACTTTTTCATTTTACTTTTGGATTTAGTGGTTGATTTTTTGTTGTTTCTTTTCTCTTTCGTTTGTTTTCTGTTTTGTTTTCAAATGTTGCTGTCTTAATCACGCTCCTGATAGAGCATCACCTTATATCCCGACTTCAGATGTACCTTGACGGTACGCATCTTCTTTGCGATATATTGGCTTGTTCCCTGTATCACTCCCTTACCCAAGTCGGAGGCGAGCTGTGCCCCCGCATCGGTGGAGATATTGATGCTGCTTCCGAGTGATCCGCCCATATTGGCGGCAACCTCCTTCACAGCATTCAGCTCCATCGAGTTCGGGATGAAGATTCCTTCCTGTCCGTCACTGTCATACACCATCAGTTCTACGGGAATGATAGTACCCTCATACTCCAGCGATGTAATTGCTATATCGAGTCTTTCGCCCTGTATGCGTCCGGCACCTACTACCACGGCATTACGGGGAATTATCATGTCGTCCACCGCCATCGGCTCCAGCAGTCGAAGTTTTACCGCCTGCCCGTCCGTGATGGTCTGGTTTCCGTACACACAAGCCGAAATTGTGTTCTTGTCCGTCACGGTTGCCTTGCCCACCGCCGTATGGAAGCCGTAGTTGCGTTCCTGTGAATGGACGGCGACAAACTCTTCGTTGGTCATCGGCTGTGACAAGGCAGATACCACCTGCTCATGCACCTGCTTCACGGGTGTTGCCATAGCCTTGTCCGATGTAGCCCTTACTGTCGGCTTTGGTGTCGCCACCGCCTGTACTTGTCCGGCTTGTCCGTTCTGACCGCCCATATATCGTGCGGCCAACTCGTAGGACTTTTCCATCAGTGCCATCTGCTCATCCATAGCGGAATTGGTGTTCTGTCCGCTTTCAAGCTGTGCTTCAAGCATGGCTATACGCTCTTTCAGTTCGTCCACCTCTTCATCGTTCCTCTCCGGCTGTTCATAGAAACTGCCCAAGGTGGTGTTCAGGTCACGGTAGGCATTGGCAGAGGACTGTACCGTCCGTTGCACTTTCGGAGTCCCTTTCGGCTCTTCCTCATCACCTCCGGGATTCATAAGGTCGTAATCCTCCGATTGGGTGCTGTCGGTCTCGCTTCTGAACATGTCGCCAAGATCCTGCATCGCACGTTCACGGCTCTGCTGCCTTGCCTCCAATTCTCCGAGTTCGTAAGCCTTTGTCTTGTCACCGATGATTTCCGTACCATCGGCAAGCGGCATTTCGGTATTGAAGCCCTGCGATTGCAGCTCCTTCTGTTTGTCCTCCTCTGACGGTGCGAATATCCACCACATCGAACCGATGAACATCAGGCCCATCAGTGGATAGACAATCAGTTTGTTCCGTTTCTGTCGCTGTGCCTCAGTCAAGGGCTGCTTCTCCTTCTTCGGCTCTTCCGCCTGTGTGGAAGTTACCGGATTCTTGTTCTGCTCTTCTTTCTGTTCCATTGTAGTTGTTGTTTAATTGGTTGATACTTCTTTTTGGTGGAGCAAGCTCCAACTGTCGGATATGCTCAATCTCCATCTCTTTGCCGTCATTCTTACCGATGTCATATACCGCCTTACCGAAGGTGTATAGGGCAAGCACGGCGAATACGGAGAACATCGTAAGGACGGTAACGAGCCTCGCTTTCGGTGACAGCCTGTCAAGTCGGGCTTTCAAATGTTCCTCCAGCTTTTTCTTGATGTCGTGGATTTTCCAAAATATTCTCCACACACCTTTTCTTACATTGCCTTTTCCCATACGCCACTATCGTTTGACGGTCTGCAAATCCTTGTTCTCGATGATGGTGAAGCCCTCAATCGTGAAACCGTTCGGATTGTCATCGCTTCGGCTGGAGTTGAGCAGTCGGCAGGTCGTTACCAGACTGCGTTCCGTCACATTGCTGGCACGTATAATCATCTGCTTGGCATATGTCTTTGCCTGATAGGGATAGCTGTCGAAGTTGCAAACTACGCTGTCCACCTTCAGCACCTGATTGATGTTGCCTGCAATGATACGGTTGTAGTAACCCTTCTCGGCAAAGTCCGAATAGTAGTTGTAGGCACTCTTGTCTGCCAGCAGCAAGGCACGTTTCACATTATGCTCGATGGCACTCTTGTCCGGTGAGAGGGTGAAGAACAGCTCGTGAAAGCGTCTTACGTGTTCCCTCGCTTCGGCAGGACGGTTCTGTGAGAGGTCCTGCGAGAGTGCCAGCATCAGCGACTTGCCGCCGTCAAGCACATAGATTTTCTCCCTCTGCTTCTCGGCGAAGTCGTAGGAGCTGTAAACGCTCCACACGACAACCACCGAACACAGTACAAGGAAGATGATGGAGTACAGACGTATCTGCCTGAAACTCGTTTCGATATTCTTCAATGACTTGAATTCCATTTTACTGTTTTCTTTAATTGGTTAATGATTCCGTTATTTGAGCAGCTTGCCTGCACGTCCTACCACATTTCCGACCGTAGCACCTGCCACACCTCCGGCGATACCGCCCGCACGGTTGGCAACCTGTCCCACATTGCGACCATAACTGCCCATTCCACCAGCTTGGATAATCCATCCGGCGACTGTCGGAATGGTGAAGTAGCCGATGATACCGATAATCATGAATACGATATACACACCGTTGCTTGCCTCGATGGAGAAATTCGGGTCGGTCTGCATCGCCACGATGTCGTTCTGCAACATCAGCACCTGTATCTTGGCGAGTATGGTACTGAATAGGTCGGACACCGGAAGCCACAGATAGGTCTGTATATATCGGCATATCCATTGCGTCAATGTGCTCTGAAACCCGTCCCACACGCTGATGGCAAAGGCTATCGGTCCCAATATGGAGAGTACAATCAGGAAGAAGGTACGCAGTGTATCTATCACTAATGCCGATGCCTGAAAAAGTAGTTCCAGCACCTCACGAAAGAAATCACGGATACTCTTCTTCATATTGTACATACCCCTTTCGATATACATTCCCGTCATGGTTATCATCTCCGATGGCGACCAGCCAAGTTCCTCAAGCTGCTTGTCAAACTCTTCGTTGCTCACGAGATATGCCGTTTCGGGATTACGCATCATCGCTTCATACTCCAGCTTGTCCTTCTGCTCCCTGTACTTGTTCATGTCCAGCGTCTGTCCCTCAAGCATCCGGTTCGTGCCCTGCACGATGGGCGACATGACGCTGTTTATTGTACCGAGAACGATACTTGGGAAGAACATGATACAGAAACCGATTACAAACGGACGGAGCATCGGGAACACGTCAATAGGCTCTGCCCTTGCCAGCGACTGCCATACACGGTAAGCCACATAAAACAAGGCTCCGAGTCCGGCAATGCCTTTCGCCACGCCTGCCATGTCCGCACACAGCGGCATCATCTCATCATAGAGGGAGCGCAACACTTGGTGAAGGTTCTCAAACTCCATAGGCTACCAGTATCTTTCGTTGGCACTTCCGTACAGAGACATAACCCTGTCCATATCGTTCTTCTTCCTTGCACGCAGATACGATACCGAGATGTTCTTGTTCGTGTAATAGCTCACAAGGTTGCGGTAACGCTTCATGCTGTTGTAGCATCTGTCCACCACATCCATACGCTCCTTGTCGGTCAGCGACATGGTGGTGATGTTCACCACATTCTTCATATCCTTCAGTACATCGTTGCTTTCCTCCAACAGCTTCGTATAACCGTAGGCTATGGCTGTAAGTTCCTCTATGGTGAAATTCTCGTCCTGCATCATCAGTTGGAAGTTGTTCACATAGATGTCAGTAATGTCGCCTACCATCAGGATGGTCTGCTGCACCTTGCGGGCATCCTTAATCAAGTTGTTCACGGACTTCAATGCGTCATAGTATTTCTTTCCTTGCTCATAAATCTTTACGGTTTCCTTGAAGTTGTTTATCATATTGGTCGCCGTGGAAGAGGTATGAACGATGTTCTTTGTCGCATTGATGATACCCTGTGCCAGATTGGAAGGATCTGTCACCACCCATTGGGCGTTAGCCTTGCCCACAAACAGCAGGCACAGACTAAACAGCATAAATACTTTTGTTTTCATCTTACTTTGGATTTAGTGGTTTATACTATTTTCTGTTATCAATATCGCATTTTACCCTTGTATAGTCCCCATTGGGTGAAAAGGTCAGTACATCCGTAGCCATGTTGTAGGATACATCAATACGGAATCCGGTATTCATAAACAGGTTACCGTTGTCCTCCTTTTGTAAAAGGTAGGTTTCGGGAGTGAGCTTGCGGCTCAGTCCGCTACGCTTGAACAATGTAACCTTATAGGCTTCACCCTCCTTGAATATCAGTACATCGGGTTTGCTACCTACACTTTCCCAATTACCGCACAAGGCAGAACGGGAATCCTCTTCCTCCACACACGATTGGAGCAGTACACTTGCCATACCGAGCATACAGCCGCATAGCAATATCATATTCTTTCTATTCATTTTCATTGTTCTTTCTTTTTTGTTGTTCTACTTCTTGTTCTTTCTCTTTTCGGAGAGTTGCTTGATGGCCGCTTCAATGTCGCCCCCAAGTTTCTTCGCCAATTGGTACACCTCCATCTTCTCGCTCTCTTCGGTGGTATATGCCAAATATTCCTGCATACTCACCTCCGTGGCATAGACAGCCGACTGCGTACCTCCGAGTCCTATCCAGACCTCCTTGTAGAACCTTGACGGGTGGTTGGCCATATTGATGGAAAGGATTTGTGCCTTCTCCTTTTCCGTCAGTCCGAGCAGAGCCTGTATCTGGTCGAACTTGTTCATGTACTTGCGTTGGTCAAGCAGTATCTTACAGTCGGAATTGTTGATGATACTCTCCTTTACCACAGGGCTGGAGATAATGTCGTCCACCTCCTGCGTCACGACTATCGCTTCACCGAAATACTTTCTAACCGTCTTGTAGAGGTAACGGAGGTATTCCGCCATGTTCGGTGAAGAGAGTGCTTTCCAAGCCTCTTCCACAATCAGCTGCTTCCGCACACCCTTCAAGCGTCTCATCTTGTTAATGAAGGCTTCCATAATGATGATGGTTACCACAGGAAATAGCTCCCTGTTTTCCTTCACCGCATCAATCTCAAAGACGATGAACCGTTTGCCGAGCAGGTCGATGTTCTCCTTCGAGTTCAGCAGAAAGTCATATCTTCCGCCCTTGTAATACTGCCGTAGTGTAGTCAGGAAATTGTCGATGTTGAAATCGGCTTTCTCCACCTTGATTTCACGCTCTTCAAGTTCCTTGCGGTAAACATCACGCATATACTCGTAGAAGGTGTTGAAGCAAGGCTCTATGCTGCGGTCGGCACGGATACGCTCCACATAGTTGCTCACGGCACTTCCGAGTTCTCCCGATTCCGTCTTGCTCACTTCCTGGTTCTCGCTTTTCCAAAGCGTCAGCAGCAGGGTCTTGATGCTGTCCTTCTTCTCCACGTCAAACACATAGTCATCGGTGTAGAACGGGTTGAACGAAATGGGATTCTCTTCGGTATAGGTGAAGTAGATGCCGTCCTTTCCTCCAGTCTTGCGTCTGATCATCTCGCACAAGCCCTGATAGGAGTTTCCCGTATCAACAAGCACCACGTGAGTACCCTGTTCGTAGTATTGCCTTACAAGGTGGTTCATGAAGAAGGACTTCCCGCTACCGCTTGGGCCCAGCACGAACTTGTTGCGGTTGGTTGTAACACCCTTCTTCATCGGCAAGTCCGAAATGTCAAGGTGCAGCGGTTTTCCTGTCAGCCTGTCCACCATCTTGATGCCGAACGGCGAGAGTGAACTGCGGTAGTTGGTCTCTTCGGTAAAGAAGCATACCGCCTGCTCCGTGAAGGTGTAGAAACTCTCTTCGGCAGGAAAATCCGCTTCGTTGCCCGGTATGCCCGCCCAATAGAGTGTAGGGCAATCCACGGTGTTGTGTCGTGGCATACACTCCATACTTGCAAGCTGACTTCCCACATCGTTCTTTATCCGCTTGAGTTCCTCCGCATCGTCACTCCACGCCATAATGTTGAAGTGAGCACGGACGGAGGTCAGCCCGTAGGAATGTGCCTCGTTCAAGTATTGGTCAATCCACTCCTTGTTGATGCTGTTGCTACGGCTGTACTTGGAGAGCGACTGCATGTTCCTTGCGGATTTCTCGAACTTCTGCAAGTTCTCCTCACTGTTGTCTATCAGCACATACTGATTGTAGATATGGTTGCATGGTAGCAGCAGTCCTACGGGGCTTGCGAATGACAGGCGGCAGTCCGAACGGTCGGTAGATAGTTTCTCGTACCTAACATCGGTTGAAACCTTGCCCGGCAGGTCTCCCACATCGGAGAGTGTATGCAAACAAAGGCGGTTGTTGCCGATACGCATCTCTTCGGGTGACAGACAGATGTCCTGCAAACAGGCATTGTCTTCTGGCATCAGCGAGAAGTAGCGTTCAATCACTCCGGCTTTCTCTTCCGTTCCGACAATCTCATCGGTTCTCAGTCGGCGGAGCTTCACGAAGCCCGAATCGTTCATGATACGTTCGAACTGTTCGGTGGCTTCAAGGAACTTGGTCGCCGTATCCTTGTTTATCTCCTTCGGGATGATATGCCCCCTGCACAGCGTACTGAAATTGCTCTGCATACGGCTACGTTCCTTGGTGGTCTTGGTAAGGTAGAGGTAGCAGGTATGCTTCAGATACGGTCTCTCGTTGAAATGTCTTTCAAAGCTGCGGCTGAGGAAACTCATGTCCTCCTTGTGCAGTTCGGGCTTGTAGGTCTCACGGATATACCAGTCCTGTTTGTGGACGATGGAGAAATCCGGCAGAACCTTGATTGCCTTTATCCAGCAGCCGTGTATCGCCTCATATTCCGCACCCGTGACGGTGTATAGTTCGGGTAGTTCCACCTCAAAGGCCACCGTAAGGTCGGCATCCTTCGAGATGATGCATCCGTGTTCCACCGCCAACAGCGGAAACTTGTTTTCAAGTGTCGTTGCTTTCAATATATTCCTCATTGTCTTTCTTCCTTTCGTTTCTTAATCAGTCGGGAAATGCGTCGTCGGTTGAGCAGGTAACGGGGATGGCTCTTGGTGGCACCGAGCTTCATCAGTCCGTGTTCGCCGTATCGGGCGTTCAGGGCGAAGGTCTGCCATACAAGTACGGAAGCCGAAACACCCCCGAAGCCGATACATATCCATTGGTCAATCCCTATCATGTAGAGGATGACGAAGAGGACGAACAGGGCCAATAGCCCGCCAACAAAGATGAAGAGGTATTGTGCCTTCAATCCCTTGAACTCCACCGAACGACCGATTCCCTTGTTTACGGGATAATCAGCCATTGCCTTGTCTGATTACAGAAAGAATGAGCGGAGGATGGTTGCAGCAACGATGAGGAAGATACACGCACCGAACCAGCTGGCTGCGGTCTTGCTTGTGTCGGGATCTCCGGACGAGAACTTGCCGTACACCTTGACACCGCCGATAAGTCCGACAACGGCTCCGATGGCATAGATGAGTTTGGTACCGGGGTCAAAATAGGATGTCACCATAGAGGTTGCCTCGTTGATACCTGCCAAGCCGTTACCTTGTGCGAATACTGAAGTGGTTGCAGCCAATACGAATGCGACTGCCATAAGAATCTGTTTCTTGTTCATAATTGTTCTTTTCTTTTTTGTGCCGTCAAAGGGTGGATAGTCCTCTTCGGGCGATGAATACTTGTTTTACTTTTTGGATTTAGTGGTTCCCGTTTTTTGAGGACTTGGGATGTCCTTCGGATTTAGTGGTCTTCTGATTTCTGTCCCACCTGTCAGCCATAATCTTTCTGTTTCATTCCTTTTACTGTTTTAATGGTTACACATAGTCCCGAATGTCGAAGTCCTCGATACTGTCGGGAAGTTTGAACGGTTTTGGAGCAACAGCCGTCTGGGGTATCGGATTATCCAGATAGCGGTCCATCAAATCCATAATCCTGCGACCTAATGCGGCTTGCCGTTCCTTGATGGTTTCAAGCAGTTCGCTGTCCTTAATCTGAGTGAACACCTTTCCGGCTTGTTGTTTTTCTTCTTTTGTCGGTGTCTGTTTCTTCACCGTCCTTACAGCCGTGTCGATGTCCTCAAAGGAAGCTCCGCTGGCATAGCCCTCCACCTGCATATCCTCTTCATCCCAATCATCATCACCACGTACATCGCTGCCACGATGGTCGGAGAAGATTTCGGCAAGTTCCTCTTGTGTGAGGTCTTCGGATGTCTGCCCGTCCGTTTCTTCGGCAAAGGTAATGTCTTCTTCATTCACGGCCTCACCTTCGTCCGCTGTTGCAGTATCTGGCACAGTTCGTGGCACTTTTGGGGGCATCTTGAAGTTGCTTTTGCCTACTATGCCGTTGTCTTCTACCTTTTCAACAGGCTTCGGTTTCTCTTCTTCGGGTGGTGCTTTCTCTTGCGGTTGTCGTCTCTCCGTTACAAGGAAGAAGACAAGCCACATATTATAGAGAAGCATCAGAATGGCAAATGTCGTTATCATAGTTGCAGGTATTTAAGTTGGGACTCGCGATACAGCAGTTCCAATTCGTCCTTGTGTCTTGAGAAATGTTCTGCCATCACATTTTGGATATAGTCATGAACGGTAATTTCGTTGTTGCCTATAATTGCGACAATACGTCTGATTTTTGTATGGAACTCCGGGCTGATATATACCTGTCGTCCTTCACGTGCCACACTGCCTGATTTTTTGATGAATCTTTCCTTATAATTTGTTTTCTTTTTCATTTTTGTTGTTGTTGAATGGTTAATATACATCTTCATAATTCTTCTTGTACTGTTTTCGTATCGCTTCCTCGAACATTGCGAAATGGTGTGTCAGTACATGGTCAAGATAAGCGGACAGGCTCAGTTTGTTCTTGCCGATGACACGTGTTATTCGCATTATCCGGTCGTGATACTCAGGCCGTACATAAGCCATTTTACCGGAACGTGCGGGAGTTGCCGCTTCACGGATAAAGAGGTTCATATATTCTTCCTCTATGTTTGAATTTTCCGTTTTTGCTGTCTTGGTCCCGTTTTTCGGTTTCTCTGTTACAGATGTTGTCTGCTTCGGTTCTGCAACTTCTGCCTCTTTCTTTTGGGTGGAGGACGGGGGCATTTCCGGACGGATGCTTTCAAGAAAGCTGTCCGTATTGATGTCCAAATCAAGTTTCTTTGCCATAGGTTATTTCTCATTTATCAGTTTCTCAATCTCATCTGCCAGTCTGTCTATGTTGCTTCCCTTGATGTATGTCTTGTCGGGAGGCAGCATCGTTGAACGGAAAATCGCTTTGCCATGTGTTTCCGAACCTTCCTTGCGGAAACGCTTGCTGTCGGGTAGATAGGTATCCATCACTTTGAGCCCCAGCTCATCGGCTATGCGTTCATATATTTCATAGAGGTCTGTCTTTTCACGCCCGTCAACCATATTCCAAAGCAGGTACAATCCTTTGATGTTCGACTGACCTGTACTGATCATCGTGTCGTTCAGTGTCGTCGCAAATTTCAATGAGCTTTCCATTACCACACGGTCAGCGGCAATCGGACAGAATACGTAGTCCATTGTGGCGACTGTCTTGATGACTCCTGCATTGTTTACCGTACCGGGCAGGTCAAAGAAGATAATGTCCGGAGGGGTCGGAAGAGCCAGGAACTCCTTTGCCTTTTCGATGGCTTCTTCGGGACGGCTCTCCGCAATGGGATAAGCTCTCTTCTGGATGCTGTTGAAATTCTCGTAAGCCAACTTTTTCAAGTTAGGGTTACGCTCAATGTTACGCATATCCCTTGCACGTAAATCAACGATGCTGAACTGGGGATAATCACAATCAATTACGGCAACGTTCATTCCCTTTACATAGTGGAAATAACTTGCCATCAACACCGTCAGTGTCGTTTTGCCGGCTCCACCTTTCTGTGTGGAAAAAGCGACCAGTAATGTCTCTTTGTCTTTCATTCTTTTTCTTTTTAATTGGTTATACAATCAGTTTGCTTGTCCGCTATATTTTCAATCAGCTTGTCAATAGGCTTGTCTGTATTATGACCTACAAGCAGGTCGCTCATCAAGCCTGTTTTATGATTGATTTTCCATCCGGTCTGCTGCCTTACCGACCTGCAGACTTATCAGCCTTGCAGACTGACCGGCCAGTCTGTTTTATGGTCTTAAAATCGGCTTTTCAGCCTTATCACAGACCTGTCTGTCTGCCAATCACACTGCAAATAAAAAGGATTATTTTCATACTTACACCATCCTGAAACGCTGTTGCAGCATGTGGCACACATTGTTGTCTCTATGGCACAGTTCGTCTCTTTTTCAAGCACTTAAATCGCCATAATTTTGCACCCAAGCGACAGGGCTTGACCTTCGGACTTGTCCGATGGTGGTAACAGGCTTACTTCCCAATCCGTCCCGGACGGATTTTTATGTTCGCCTGAACATAGCAAGGTATGTTTTCAGCCGCTCAAAACTTTTTGAGCATCTCGAAAACACCTTGCCCTTGCAGGGGGCTGGGCTTGCCCTCCGAAGTCGGGAAGCCTCTCTGAAACTGCCGTTGGCTATGAATGAAGGAACGCCTATGTCGTGAAACCACTAAATCCAAAGTAATATGAGAACAGAAAAACGAAAGAAAGGGGGAAGAATCCCCAAGAAAGATCCGGCGGTGTTCCGATACACCGTCCGTTTCAGTGAAGAGGAACACAACCGTTTCCTCTCGATGTTTGAGAAATCAGGCGTTTCAGCAAGGTCTGTATTCCTGAAAGCACACTTCTTCGGTGTGCCTTTCCGTGTGCTGAAAGTGGACAAGACACTGGTGGATTACTATACCAAGCTGTCCGATTTTCACGCTCAGTTCCGAGCCATCGGAACCAATTACAACCAAGTTGTGAAGGAGTTGAAAAGCCATTTTTCGGAGAAAAAGGCAATGGCTTTGCTCTTCAAGTTGGAGAAATGCACGCAGGATCTGGTCGCATTGAGCCACCGTATTGTTCAACTTTCCAAAGATTTTGAAGAACGATGGTCGCAAAAATCTCAATAGGCAGCTCGCTCTATGGGGCACTTGCCTACAATGGCGAGAAGATAAACAAGGAACAGGGAAGGCTGCTTGCGACCAACAAAATCTTCAATGACGGTTCGGGAACGGTGGATATCCATCGGGCGATGGAGGACTTCTTACGGTATATGCCATCGGCAATGAGAACGGAGAAGCCCGTTATCCATATCTCCCTCAATCCGCATCCCGATGACAGGCTGACCGACACCGATTTTCAGAATATCGCACGCGAATATCTGGAGAAACTCGGTTATGGCAACCAGCCCTATATGGTCTATAAGCACGAGGATATTGACCGCCACCATCTGCACATCGTCTCGATCCGTGTGGACGAGAACGGCAAATGTCTGAACGACCGGAACAATTTCCATCGTAGCAAGGCTATCACAAGGGAACTTGAACAGAAGTACGGACTTCATACAGCTGAGCGGAAACCGCAACGCATGGAAAGCCAGTTGAAGAAGGTGGATATATCCGCAGGGGATGTCAAGAAGCAGGTGAGCAACACCGTGAAGGCACTCTCCAAAGGCTACCGCTTTCAGTCTATGGGCGAATATCGTGCTTTGCTGTCGCTCTACAATGTCACGGTAGAGGAAGTGCGGGGCGAAGTCCGTGGACGGGAATATCACGGCTTGGTTTATTCTGCAACGGACGATGCAGGGAACAAAGTCGGCAATCCGTTCAAGTCCTCACTCTTCGGCAAGTCCGTTGGCTATGAGGCGATGGAGAAAAAGTTTGCCCAATCCAAGCAGACCATCAAGGAGAAGAAACTGTCCGACCGTACCAAGCGGGCGGTACTTTCTGCATTGGCATCCACCTACGACCGCGACAAGTTCATAGCCACCCTTAAAGCCCAGGGAGTGGATGTCGTGCTTCGTGAAACGGATACAGGTAGAATCTATGGTGCCACCTTCATCGACCATCGGACAGGTTGCGTACTCAACGGCTCACGCATGGGTAAGGAACTCTCCGCAAATGCTTTGCAGGAGCACTTTACCTTGCCGTATGCCGGACAAGCACCGATACCGATGTCTGTCCCGACAGAGGACGCGGAACATCAAAGTATGCGTACCACAACCGAAACGGAGGACTATTCAACGGGATTGGGACTGTTCACTCCCGAAGGTACTGCCGTTGATGTCGAGGAGGAACGCTTCATCCGTGAGATGCAGAAGAAGAAAAAGAAGAAGCGTAAGGGCTTCAGACTGTAACACATTCATTAACCGATTAAACAGGAATCAATATGTCACAACAGGAAGACGATTTGAGAGCATTGGCGAAAATTATGGATTTTCTCCGTGCCGTGAGTATTATATTAGTAGTGATTCACATCTATTGGTATTGCTATGAAGCAATCCAATTATGGGGTATCAATATTGGTGTCGTTGATAGAATGCTGATGAATTTCCAGCGTACCGCAGGACTTTTCGGCTCCATCATCTACACCAAAATATTTGCATTGGTTCTCCTTGCCTTGTCGTGTTTGGGTACGACAGGTGTCAAGGAGGAAAAGATTACTTGGAAGAAGATTTGGACGGTACTTGCCGTCGGTTTCATCCTCTTCTTTCTCAATTGGTGGATATTGGCATTACCGCTACCCATTGAGGCTAACACAGTCCTTTACATAGCGACAATGGCGGCAGGCTATATCTGTCTGTTGATGGGAGGACTTTGGATGAGCCGACTCTTGAAGTACAACCTGATGGAAGATGTCTTCAACAACGAGAACGAGAGTTTTATGCAGGAAACAAGGCTTCTGACAAATGACTACTCGGTCAATCTGCCCACACGCTTCTACTATAAAAAGAAGTGGAACAAAGGTTGGATAAATGTCGTGAATCCGTTCCGTGCAACCATCGTCCTCGGTACACCGGGTAGCGGTAAGTCCTATGCTGTTGTAAACAACTTCATCAAGCAGCAGATCGAGAAGGGGTACTCCATGTATGTCTATGACTTCAAGTTTCCCGACCTCTCGATGATTGCCTACAACCATGTGATGAACAACTTGGACGGGTACAAGGTAAAACCGAAATTCTATGTGATTAATTTCGATGATCCACGCCGTAGCCATCGTTGTAATCCCATACACCCGGACTTCATGACAGATATTTCGGACGCATACGAGAGCGCATATACCATTATGCTCAACCTTAATAAAACGTGGGTGCAGAAGCAGGGCGACTTTTTTGTTGAATCTCCGATTATCCTCTTTGCTGCCATCATCTGGTACTTGAAGATTTACGAGAACGGAAAGTATTGTACCTTCCCGCACGCTATCGAGTTCCTGAATCGCAGGTACGAGGATATTTTCCCAATCCTCACAAGCTATCCGGAGTTGGAAAATTACCTTTCACCTTTTATGGATGCTTGGCTCGGTGGTGCAGCCGAGCAGTTGCAGGGCCAGATTGCAAGTGCCAAAATTCCGCTTTCACGAATGATTTCACCGCAGTTATATTGGGTGATGTCAGACAGCGAATTTACTCTTGACATCAACAATCCCGAAGAGCCGAAAATCCTATGTGTGGGTAACAATCCCGACCGTCAGAACATCTATGGTGCAGCACTCGGTTTGTATAATTCCCGTATTGTGAAGCTCATTAACAAGAAAGGAATGCTCAAGTCATCGGTTATCATTGATGAGTTGCCGACCATCTATTTCAAGGGATTGGATAATCTTATTGCAACGGCACGAAGCAATAAGGTTGCGGTATGCTTGGGCTTTCAGGATTTCAGTCAGTTGGTGCGTGACTATGGGGACAAAGAAGCCAAGGTCGTGATGAACACCGTTGGTAACATCTTCTCCGGTCAGGTGGTGGGTGAAACGGCAAAGACGCTTTCTGAACGCTTCGGGAAAGTGTTGCAGAAAAGGCAGTCAATCACTATTAACCGACAGGACAAATCCACATCCATCAATACGCAGATGGATAGTCTTATCCCTCCGAGCAAGATTTCCGGTCTTACACAGGGTATGTTTGTCGGATCCGTATCGGACAACTTCGATGAACGTATTGAACAGAAGATTTTCCATGCGGAGATTGTAGTGGACAATGAGAAGGTTGCAGCCGAAACGAAGGCTTACAAACCTATACCTGTCATTACCGACTTTACGGACGAGAACGGCAAGGATTGTATGCGGGATATGATACACAGTAACTACAACCGCATCAAGGATGAGGTAAAACAGATTGTCAAGGATGAACTGACACGAATTGCCAATGATGAGAATTTGAGCCATCTGTTACAGAAGAAGTAAAAAATATAGGGAGAGTCACACTTTGATTCTCCCTATATTTTTATTGTCTAAACCGTTCTTCCAAAATTTTCATTTTGCTTATTATCTCATGAAAAGCAGGTTTACCAGAACCGTAAATCATATTAACCAACATTTCAGCATAATCCTTTTCCCATACGGTGATAATATCTTCACGAGGTATAAGGACTATTCTTTTACGTATATCTGGTGTATAATCCATACCCTTTACAGAGGTAAATATCTCTCTGTGGTGTCGGATGGTTTCCCATAATTCATCATCCTTGACTGCTGCGATAGCAAAATCCTTGTCCATCATCATATAGAGGTCATACAAATGACGTGATTTTCTGTTGGCATTTACACCATGACCTTCTACGGAGAACAACTCGTGCAACAAGAATACCTTTTCCAAGAATGTCTTTCCGGCAACAGCAGTAGCGACATCAGTATCAACCAGCGTTGTTTGTATAGTCGGAAAATTTTCTTCAACAAGACTACTTACCTTATTTAGTTTATACGGTTCAGATAATGATCGTGCTCCGATTTCCAACATAACAACAGGTTTCAAGTAGTCCAATTCACCTTGAATGACACTCTTGTATGTTATCCATATCTTTCGTGGTTCAGGATAGGTGTTATCACCTTCACCATCTTGTTCTGGTTCTATTGTACATAAGGCATCCAAACCATATTGCTTGATGGCATCAGACAATGCCGTGTAGAAATCTTCTCGAACAAACACGGATGATTCTTTACGAAGTTTCTTAATCTGTTTCTTTGTCAGATCTCCCTCCAATCCAAATAAAGAGCGGTCAACTGCAAGATCTATATCCTCTGAAAATCTGCTAATGTGTTTTCCAACCTTACTCAATGAAGTACCTCCCTTGAATATCAACTTGTCTGCAAAAGGAAGAGTAAAAACAATCTGCAAAATAGTTGTTACCCACAAATCCTTCTCAATGGCTTGTGCAGGTAAACCTATTCTACCTTCAGCAGCTTGTAATACTTGTTGCTGTTCTTCTACCGTAAGTGTAAAGTAATTATTCATATGCTTGTTTTATTATATCTCGTATCCATACCGGCATTAACTTTAAGTCAGCCATAACTGATTCTTTGGGCTCATTTTTTAATAATTCACTAATCCGTTTTATTTGCCAATCTTCGACATTCTCTTTTTTCTTTAATGATTTAAGAGCAAAAGTGATCAGCATTGCCAATCTGCTTTGAAATGCCAGATTCTTAGGAGCAGTATTCTTAAACTTTATTGTTCTTCCATTGGATATTTCAACTTCTCTCTTTGAACCGTCCGTAAGATATACATAGTTCATAGGTATTTGAGTAGAAAGTCCAAGAATATTTAAAGCATAAGCTCCTGCTGGGACAATTCTCGCACAATCTCGTTTAGCCATTGCTTCAGCTATCTGGTCAAAAGAAGGTTGCAAAATTCCTAATCCTAATTTTTCTTCAATTACGGGATAGCAATATATACCTTGAGCAACCCTTATTATTACACCTTCATTACAAAGACGTCTTAAACTTTGCCTGATGGCATCTGATGAACCTAAATCAACAAAATCATCAGGAAAGAAAATACTTCCTTTCTCAGATGTAACTATTTGCTGTTTGATTTTAGATGTTATACTATCCATACCTTTGAAATTTGTCACAAAAATACGGCAAATTTGTGACACAGCAAAGGAAATTCACTTAAAACCTCCAAAAGATTTGTCACAAAAATACCGAAAGTTTGTGACAAGGTACAAAAAAATGGGTAAGAAACGGCATCACGCAGTCTCTTACCCGACCATATGTATAACTACAAAACCATCAGTCTATCTTCTCATTCGCTCCAATTCATCATCTCGCCGCATCTTTTCGTTCAACTTCACCTGCATCTTATCAAGGAAGTAGGTACGGCTATCATTCTTTCTTCGCTTGATGTCTGTATAGAAGCGATAGCAGTCCTTTGAGTTTACACCGAAGAAGGTGTATAGCATTGGAGCAAGTTCATTCAGTTGGATATTACCGTTGTTGATACAACCCATTTCACTGATACCGTATATCATTTCAACAAGGTCGATAGCATTACCGGTCCATTGCAAGGCTGGAGTATTGTTCTTTTCGTTGGATGATGGATTTAGTGGTGGCACTTGGATAGCAATAGAAGAAAGGTGTCGCTGCATCTTTTTCACAAAGGCAAGAGCCTTTTGGATATATACCGACATTTCGCCATCATCCTGCACTTGATGAAACTGCAACTCGATTTCAGCATACATCAATGCTACGGCAATATGTTTCACTTCGGTAGCAGAATGGCAATGCTCAATCACTCTTGCCACAAAATCATTATAAGCCGATGGCAGTTCCTTATATTCGCAACTGTTTATGCGGTTGAAAAACTCGGTATTCGTTAATATGGTATGGTTCATCTTTATTCTGTTTATGGTTTTACACTTGTTTATCAGTGTGCGCACATAAACTATAATGGCAAATCGGCGACCTATTCGTGCCAAAAATAGGGCGTAACAATCTATTTCGTTGATATTCAGCAAGAAATTTCTTGAAAATAATTTTTAAGAGATTTTTGAGCAAAACGAAAAGTGTTCAGAATCCGAACATATGTTCAGCTTCAGAACATTATAATGTGTTCATTTCCTGAACACTATGCCTATTCTTGGATATGCCTCTTGCGGTAAATAGTACAAAGTATGTCCCCGTTATATTCTTTCTTGTCTGCCAATTGCCAATGTGATGTAGGCAAATTCGACTTGAACAGATATTGTCCTGTTCCGGCTATAAACGGTACGGTATAAATGATGATTTCATCTACCAGTTGCAGACGCAGAAGCCCATTGATATAAGTGGCTGTTTCCTGTGTTGCCTCAATCAAGAAAAGAGAGTCAGATTTATCTTCTGCCAATCGTGAGGTAGGATAGAGAGAGGTTAGTTCATAATCTGCCGTATCAAACAATTTGTCGATGCCGTAACCTTTGGGACGCAAAGCCCAGTTTGCATCACCTTTTTTCTCCGATAAGCAACCGTCCAATGACAGAACGGCAAGAACCCGAACCTTCGCCATAGCATTCTCTTTTTCTTGTTAGTGACAAAAAAGATAGCGTGCAAATCACACTATCTCTAATGGAGGCTCTGGAATGCCTTAACAGGAATAGGTAACTGCACGCTATGCGTAGGCATAGCATAAGCAATCACGCATTTGTTCCTGTTAATGTAAATTTTCCAGATTTCCATTAGAAACACCTTGCGGTCTTATGTCTATATATGCAGGCAATGGCTATGCCAAAACCTGTGCTATATCGTATGTTTTCGGCTTCAAATGACTAATTCTTGCCGATTTCAACTGCAAAAGTAATCATTTTATGCCAATTATCGCCTTTATTGGCTGTAAAATCTAATTCAGCCCGTACTCTTTCATCTTAGCATACAAGGTTGTACGTCCGATTTTCAAGAGTTTGGCAGCTGAAACTTTGTTACCACCGCATTGTTCCAATGCTTGTTTGATACGTTCTTTTTCCTGTTGTACATCTTTTAGCGAATAACAAACAGGCGAGGTTTCTTGTTCAACATATAACTCCAAATCATCTTCGGTTATGTTGTTGCCCTCGCATAATAATACGGCAGTTTGTATCTTTTGTTTCAGTTCTCTCACATTGCCACTCCACGGATGCAGTTGCAAAGCCTTCTTCGCCGATGAATCGAATCCTTTCACGGCTTTGTCGAGTTTTTTGTTGCTCTGCTCACGGAAGAACTCAGCCAACGGCATTATATCCTCTTGGCAATTACGTAGGGGAGGTAGCATTATCTTGAAGTCCTGCAAGCGATAGAGAAGATCTTGACGGAAGCGTTTATCTATAACCGCCTTTACTAAGTCCTCATTCGTTGCTGCTACTATGCGAACATTACAATTCTTGTCCTCCTTTGCACCAACCGGACGATATTTCCTTTCCTGTATCACACGCAACAACATCTGTTGTATTTCGTAGGGTAGGTTGCCTACTTCATCAAGAAACAGCGTACCACCGTTTGCTTCTTGAAAATATCCGACCTTGTTTGTATCGGCTCCCGTAAATGCACCTTTAACATGACCAAAGAACGCAGACTGGGCAAGTGATGGAGATATAGAGCCGCAGTCCACAGAAACAAATGGCTGTTTGGCTCTCTTACTCTTTTCGTGTATTCGCTGTGCGATGTGTTCCTTGCCCGTACCGTTTTCACCCAATATCAAGACGCTCATATCAGTTGGAGCAACTAATCTAATCCTTTCTTTGATCTGACGGAATGCTTCGCTGTCTCGGTTGAATATAGGAGTATTACCGAAAGTTTCACTTGCTGCTTTCTGTTTTTGGACTATACCTTTTATTATAGGAATCAGTTTGTCTTCCAACATACGTTTGGGAATGTAATCCATAGAACCCAACTTCATCGAAGCAACGGCTGTGTGTACCTCTGCATAGTCGGTCATAACAATAAACGGCTGTTCCATCCCGTTCTTACGCATCCATTCAAGCAGTGCGGTACTCTCACCGTCAGGCAGACGAAGATCTGCCAATACTATATCATTGGCATCTGCATTCTCCATCAGTTTCTTAGCCCGTGATATTGTGGTAATGGTTTCTGTCTGCCATCCTTCATATTGTAACCATCGGCATACTACTTCTGCAAAAAGGATGTTGTCTTCAAGTACTATTATCTTACCCATTCGCTAGCTCCTCCTTCATTTCGTTTGCACATCTGATTATATTTTCCCCCATCTCTAACACAGCATTTATCGCATCTTGCAATTGTTCATCACCATATGTTTCAGTGTCATTCAATAGGATATGTAGTCCCCACAATGGTTTAATGGCATTCAGCATCCCCCATGAACTTCGAAGATGATGTATAAGGTCGTTCAACCGTTCTATGTCTTTGCTTTCCCCGGCCTCCTTGAAGTTCTGCATATCCTGTTCTGTAACGGATATAACCTTATCAAGCATCTCTATTTTATCTCCATAAGCTAACATTATGGAAAAGTCCGGCTCATCATATATCTTTCTTGTGATAGTGATGTTTTTGTCTGCAACTTCCAACAAGTCTTGCTTGGAGAATGGCTTGAAGATGCAATCCGAGAAACCTTTTTCCAAAAGTTCTTCTCTGGTACAGCTTCCAGAAGCTGTTGCTGCTATCACCGGAATAGTCTTCGAGTTGTTTACATTTGATGTGCGGAGCAACTCCAATATATCATAGCCGTTCAATCCCGGCATACTCAAATCGGTTATCAGTAGGTCATATCGCTTGTTGCGTATCAACTCTATCAGTTCTCCTGCATTTGTACAAATGTCGCACGCTACATCATACTTGGTGAACATCGCCTTCATCATATCCAATGTTATGACATTGTTGTCTATGGCTACCACACTGTAGTTGCGTTTCGGGTATATTGTTTCTTGCTGGGATTTACTCATCAACCTTTCATCAGTCCTTGTTACAGGAATATCTACAAAAAAACTTGTACCAATACCCACATCGCTGGTTACTCTTATCTTTCCACCAAGTAGTCTTACTAAATTATCCACAATGGAAAGGCCCAATCCGAAGCCCTCTTGTGTAGCTGCATTCGAAAGACGTTCAAACGATTTGAAAATCTTAGTCAGCTCACCTTTGGGCATACCTGTACCTGTGTCGTTCACAAATAAGTTGTAGATCCCATTCTTGTAGGTTGCCTCTAATGAAATCAATCCATCATTTGTAAACTTCAAGGCGTTGGACAGCAGGTTGTCACCAATCTGTATTATCCGCTCCTTATCGCCGATAACAACATAATCCTCGCAGTTTTTCACAAAGAATGCAACATCCTTCGCCTCTATCTGTGTGCGGAACTCCCGTTCTAATGTTTCGACAATATCTGTCAGTCGGAATGGTACAAGATTTACTTCCTCTTTGCCGCAATCCAAGCGGAAGAAGCTGAGCAGTGTATTCAGCTGCGATGCCATGCGTCCCGAAGCATGCTTGATATTCTCTTTGTACTGTCGTTGTATATCTTCATTCGTTTCCTCGATGAGCAGATCATTATAGCCAATGATTGATGATAACGGAATACGCAGTTCATGAGTGATGGTGTGCATCATCTTCTGGCGGGCATTCAGCAATTCGGCATTTTCTGAAAGCATCTGATTCTGCTTGGCTATCAGCCTGGCTGCATCTTCTTTGTATTTCTTTATCTTTAATGCGTCCTTGTGAATAATCGCATATAAACCGGCTAACAATACAAGTAAGAAAACTGTGGCAATGCATATTATCACATAGCACTGTTTATGTGCTGTAACAATAACATCTTCTCTTGCTTGCAAATCATTTTGAACCCTTGCGTCTAATTTTCTGATGATTTCCTGCAGACGAATATTCAATATGGTATTATGCTGAGCCAAACTATCTGCATAGTGGGATAATTCTTGGCTCTGCTTTTGATATTGCTTCACGACATCACGATTCAGAGAATTGAGCATTTTTGATGTCGTAGTTGCTGATTTTTCTTTTTTCTTAAACAATCCAAGAAATCCACCTTTTTTCTGAGACTGCTCCTGAACACTTTGATTAGCTATAATTGGTATTTGAGTCGCTAACTGAGCATTTAATTTTTCTTGATTCTCATATAATCGCCAAATGGTAAACAGATGCTCTTCTTTTTCTGCCAACAATAATCTAAGACTATCAAGTCTTGTAGGTGGATAGTGCTGCTTGAACTCGCACAAAATGCTATCCATGGCATTGCGTTTACCTATATATACCAAGGTGTCTTCTGCATTCCACTCCAACACTTTTTCACCATAAAGCGTAAGGTCAAGCATTTTTGCATAAGCATCATGAACCTTTTGACGAAGCATATTGATATGCTTTGCCTCATGCTCTAATTTCTCTAACTGCCGCCACTCGCTGATATATAGATAAACTATAGCACCTATCAATAAGGCTATCACTCCATATCCGACGGCTAATTTTCCTTTTGAATAATTTGCACTGTCTCTATGTGTCATACGAATCCTATTAACGGTGCAAAAATACACAAATTAGCCTAAATCAAAGAACTATTACGCTAAGAATCAACAAACAAAATGTTTTAGACTTATAAATCTACTCATTAAAGTTTTATTTAGACCATTCTTTCAAGTTATAATTAGATTCTATCTCATCCTCTATATCATCAGGCAATTCAGAGAAAAAATCTAATGATGTAATACGTTCAACTTGGTCTATAGAATTTATGTATTTATCTAATTTGTTATTGCCAGATTCATTCTTATATATAAAACCTACAGCACGTGGTATACCGCTTTCTAAACCTGTTAAAACAACCTTAAAAAAAGCATCTGGTATTCTTATTTGATGTTCTTTCCCAATATATCCATATTTAGGGGTTCTGTATAAAATTGGGCCACACACAATATACACAGGTTCAATCTCAGCCCATTTTCTACATGCTTCTTCTAACTCTTTCCAATCACCTCGATTAAGATTGTGATTTTGTGGGCAAATGTTGCTCATGTAGAAACTTTCATCCATTGCCTTCCAATGCCATCTATTGTCACCGGCTGGACACATATGTCCTCTATCCCAACCACAACCTTTATATTCATCTGTTGTTATTGCCAAGACTGGATCTATATCTGGGTCAGGTAAAAACTTGTTACTTCTACTTTCTCTTTCTATTAGTTTTTCTGCATTCAATTCCCAAGCAACCCAGTTCGGTATATTAGTTTCTGTATTGAAAGAAACAGTATAACCTGAACGCTCAAGATACAATTCAGGTAGCTCTTTGTTTGATATAGGAATTTCGTATTTAATTGTATAATTACCTCTATTTGTACATGAAATTAGTGTCGCAAATGATAATACACATAGCAAAATCAATTTTAGTCGTTTCATATAAATGTCTATTAAATTTGTTTCTGAACTATTCTATTAATTATGTCAAAAATTTCTTTTCCTGAATCAATACCTTTTGATTTCGTTGTTATTGCTTTGTTAATTTTTAGCTTGGAATGTCCAGGAATAATCGCAATTTTCCCCTCCTTAACGAAAGCCACATCAACATCACTATCTCCAGCTGTCACAACCATTTCATTGGGAAACAGACTTTTTATATACCTCAAAGCTAATACTTTATCTAAAAAAACAGGTATTATATACAACTTTCTGCCTTGCTTTTCTATTTTATATAATGATAAATCAACTTTGCTTATAATTTTATCACTAAAATATTCTGCATCAGCGATGTTTTTAAATATGACTGTAAAGAAAGCATCTCTATTACTTTTTATTTGACTTATAGGGATATTGGCTGTAGTGATTAAATCATCTATTTCTTTATATGTTTCCGACATTGGATACTTCACAATGTAAGACTGCATTTTTTTATCCCAAGATTTATCCAATACTCCTTTATTATAGATTGAGAATCCATTATCACAAATAACAACAGGGGTTAATTCATCTGTTATAAATTCAATCCTCTTTGTCTGTTCAAACGAACGAAGTGTACAAGGAATCATACGAAATCCTTCCTTTTTGAAAAGATTGTCTAATTGCCTTTTACCCTCATTTGTCATATAGGTTATCTCTTGCTTCTCTTTATACTCTACACAATAGTGCTCTGGATAGCCAGAATAAACAATTGTTTTATCTAAATCCGTAAAAAACAGCATAGAGAATTTACTTTAACAATGTTATACACTCATAATCCATTGTGTCATAGATACAAATTCCTACTTTTTTTATCTTTGCGAGATGCAAAACAAAAGCAAGATTTGGATTCTTAATATTTTTTACCAACAACTTATATGGTTTTCTCCTGATTAATGCTCTAGAACTCTCACCGATACTCAACTTTATTTTGTTTATATCAACTACTGGAAAATCTTTTTTTATTTTTTCCAATAATGGATTTACACAACTATCGCCTTGTTCCTCAAGATTCATTTCTGGGTATATTCTAAAATGAGCTTCTATAGTATTTAGAAAATGATTTGTAACATCTATATTTCTCAATTTATCATATCTAACTGCTCCATGAAAATCCATTTCAGAGATTAACTCCTTATTTAAGATTGTTCTACTAACTAAACCGCTTACTGTAGAATTCAAGCACGCATTGGGAATACAAATATCTTTTCTTGTTCCAGCTATTGTAGATAGATGTGCTGGATCTGCTAATACCGCCAAGTCATATGATATATTTGTAGAATATTCCCTATTATATTCGATAACTGCTTTGTGAAGTTCTCTCGTAATAGAACCTTTACCAGTCCAGGCATCAACAAAATTAATTATTCCATTCGGGTGTTTGCTTCTAATGAAGTTTAACGCATTCTTATCTATACCTCTCCCTCTAATGATAGAAATGCTATAATGTGGCAGTTTGACATTATACTTAAATTTAATATATCTTTTTATTATAGCACCAATTGGAGAGCCTGCTCTTGCTAAAGAAACAATAATACAATTCATTTCTCCTCTTCTGTATATTTGCTCAGCAACAACTCCTACATAATATGCCAGTTCTGAAGCGTTATTCTGAAGTGAATCTTCAAATATCTTACAAATTTCATTCGAAAGCTGTTCTTCCTCTGTAATCATTTCAGAATAGTTTACTCCATTAGATATTAGTCTTTCTTTATCTTCAAATGAAGTGAATTTTATAATCCCAGTAAGGTCTTTAAGAAGATAAACGCAATCTTCAGTATTGAATGTTGATTCCATATATTACAAATTAAATATCATCAAATTATTACATATCATTTTATTGAAAGGAGTGTCAGCTAACATTATAACTTTATCATATTTCTCGGCTTCCTCTCTATTATAGAAATGATAAATTACGCCTCTATCATCAAACGTCTGAACGTCTTTAATAATTTCTCCATCGCAATATATAGGGGTTCGGGATGTTGTTCTAAAAGACACTTCATAACCGATATTTTGCAAATAGAATGCGACACGTGATGGTATATATATATTTTCTCCGTGTCCTAAAATAAGGATACGCTTATTTGTGCCTAAATAGTTTGACACTTCATTTGCTGTTTTATTTGAAAATACTTCAACTTTATTTATACACTCATAATCAATACCAAATCGACCTGTGTATGAGACATATTTAGTGCAAGGATTTTCTAATGTTGGAACTATTTGCCGGCTAAATATATTTAAAGATATACTATCCAAAGTCTTTTCAATGTGAGTTACATTCTTATTCTTGTAGATTGTTGTATTTTCCTCAAAAACATACCCTGACAGTAAAGAATAAACATAGATTTCTATTCCGGTTTCTGAAATATACTTTCTATAATTATCTTTCATTGACTCATTTCTCCAATCTAAAATAGTCATAATGGAGAATTTTCTAACACTACTATTTTTGACAATTTCTTTGATTAAATTAAGTAGAGAAATACCTGTTGTAATTTCGTCATCGACAAGTATTATCTCTTTAAATCTATTTAAATCAATGGAATCACTATACAAACAATGAGTTGAAGCGTGACTATGAGGCTCTTCAAATCTCAAGAGTTGTTTCATATTATGTATAGTTTCACGAGTCGTTGTTATATAACTACTTCCATGAATTGATGATGCTACAGACATTCCTAAAGCAGTAGCAGTTTCACAAAAACCTATGACTAGAACATTTTTATCAAATGCGTGTTCTTCAAATGATGGTTTACCAATTCCTTTAATGCATGATATATGTGTGGCATTATTAAATCCATATTTTAAGGACGAAAGTAAAAAACCAGTAGATTTCACCACATCTGGATTAACAGATAAATGTTTACCGAGTAACTTACTAATGAATAAGAAACTTCTTTTTTTATTATTATCTCTTTTCCCTATACAGAATAACAATTCCTCTGGAATATTAAATTGATTTTTTACAACTTTATACATTTAGAATCTTGCATTTAAGTTTGCTACACCGAATATTTCTGCTTTAGCCAATATCTTTTTAGCCCAACTACGATGAGGATTAACTTCATTCATTCTATTACCTTTGTACCCAGCAAAGACCCCTCCTTTAGCATTCAATATGTTATTAGCATCTTGCCATTCTTCAAATTTTATAACATAAGCTTTATTTACCACATCTATTTGTGAAGGATGAATAACTGTTTTTCCATGAAAACCATTTTGTATGTCTAAATCAAGTTCATTTTTAAGACCTTGTATTTCTTGAGAATTTTCATCCCATGAATAATATTCCCAAACAGGACCAGATACAACATATTGACAATCTTTCCTTATAAAATAATTTAAAATATCCTTTAGACAATCAGCAACAACCTTAATGTCGTATATTGATGTAGTTATGTCTCTTCTCAATCCAAATATGGAAGAAAAATCTGTACCACCGACTCTAAGATTTAATACATAGTCATCATATCTTTTCAATATTTCTTGAATCTTCCCTAATTCTGCAAAACGTGTATCTTTATACATGACCAATTCATCTTCAATAATCGGCATTCCATATAATGGTTCATTATATTTAAAAGAAAGGTCTTTTAATATTGAAAAATAATATTCTCCATTAATACTATTGAATTTTGGGAAATTCACCCCACAAAGTACATTTATATGTTCTTTCTTTAATAATTTTGAGAATGTAAGAAATTGTTCATCATTCCTTACTCTTATAAAAATTAATGGAAGGTTATGCATCGATTTTTTTTGTCCGACAACATGTAATTGTTCAAGCAATGTCAATACACAAGACTGAGCCTCCTCAATTTGTGTATCATCAATAGAGTCTTCCATACACAGTGTAATAGCTCCGATATTGTGAAATTTATTATCTACTAGCTTATTAAATATGCTTTTCTGTATTGCAGGCATATACAAATTTGCTCCAACAGCATATTTTAGAATATTCTTGTCGGAATATTTATTGAATGAATTAGGCTCTTTATAAAATTTAAGTTCGTCCTCTTCTATGAAATATCTCATAATAAATTACTAAAGGAAAAGGGCGAACTTTCGAACGCCCTTTCAATCCTGTTTATTTCTTTGAAATTACACACCAAAGTTCTCGAATCCACAAAACCAAGGATGATAGACCTACGATAATCAACCAGTCAATGCATCCGCTGAGGTTAAACTGCCAGTCAGCAGTATGGAACATTGGTTCTACATTGAAGAAGTTATAGAGCAATTCAACGATTATTATTTGACCCAGTACAATAACTCCAACAATAGTCTTGAATCCTGAACTCTGTTTAAGGCTGAAATAGCTTTTACCAGTTTCAAATGAACGGGCGTTAAACATATACCAGAAATGCGTCCATACGAAGATTGAGAACAATAAAGTTTGCTCATATGGTGTTACCTTATTTGCTTCACCTAAGTGCAATGATAGCAAGTCTGTCATGCTAGCTATGTCTGCATGCTGGAAAATATACAAGAAACCCAATGTAAGAGCAAAGAAGAACAAACCTACTCCCCAAATGTCAGCGCTCATGGCTTTGTTAAGGATAAACGCTTTACGATCACGAGGCTTATTATTCATTACCTCTGGTGAAGGAGGTAGTGATGCCAGTGCCATTGCACCGAAAGTATCCATAATGAGGTTAACCCAAAGCATCTGTGTTACAGTCAGCGGCGATTCGGTTCCCATAAATGCTCCAAACAGCACGATAAAACAAGCTGCAACATTTACAGTAAGCTGGAACAACAAGAATCTTTGAATATTCTGATACAATGAACGGCCCCACATAACGGCACGACCAATACTGCTGAACGAGTTGTCGATAATTGTAATGTCACTTGCTTCTTTTGCAACAGAAGTACCATCACCCATTGACAAACCGACATGTGCAGCATTCAATGCTGGAGCATCATTTGTACCGTCTCCCGTAACGGACACAACCTGATTCTTACGCTGTAACGATTCTACCAATCGTTTTTTATCCATTGGACGAGCACGAGCAATAATCTTCAAGGCGAGTACAATCTCATCAAGTTCCTCATCGCTAAGAGCAGCAAATTCTGGACCAGTAATGATGTTCTTATCACCATCCTTATCACTCCACAAACCAATCTGGCGACCGATTTCTTTTGCAGTACCAGGAGTGTCACCTGTTACAATTTTTACAGCAATACCAGCTTTAATACACTCCTCAACAGCAGCTGGCACATCCTCGCGAACAGGATCTGATATAGCAACGATACCGAGGAATGTCAAATTGTCTGCGACAACCTTATTCTCTGCAATAGTAGCATCACCATCCTCAAGAATTTGATAAGCAAATCCAAGTGTACGCATAGCCTGCTCCTGGTATGCAAGAAGTTGGTTGTCAATAGATGTTTTATCAACATCATTGCATGTCTGCTTGCACAATGAATGAATAATCTCGGGAGCGCCCTTTACATAGAGTACTTTTTTGCCTATAGATGAAGTCACAACTGTTGCCATATACTTTCTCTCTGTTGAGAATGGCAACTCTTCAATACGTGTTGTTGCATCCTTGAGGGTCTGATAATCCAAACCTTGCTCCTTCAACCATAACAGTAGTGCACCTTCTGTTGGATTACCTAATACCTTAGTCTTTACTGCATCTGATTGGTCAAGCGATGCAGTAGAGTTAACTGCAATACCTTCTTTAACCAAAATACTAACTTCGTCGTTACCAAGTTTCTGGTCTTCCAATGAATAAAAATTGGTCTGATAGACTTTCATTTGGTTTTGAGTCAATGTACCTGTCTTATCTGTACAGATAACAGTTGTTGCACCCATTGTCTCGCAAGCATGCATCTTACGGACAAGATTATTAGTCTTGAGCATACGACGCATACTATAAGCCAAACTCAATGTCACTGCCATAGGAAGACCCTCAGGAACTGCAACAACGATTAACGTTACAGCAATCATCAATGTCTGCATTGTATATGTTAGCAATGATGAGACATCGGCACCTGTGTGCAAATGATAGAATAAACCAAGAACCATTGCCATAAATACAACAAAGAATCCGACTATTGACAGGATACATTTGGTTTTACTGAAGTCCTCAAACTTTTTAATTACCAAATAGAAGAAAATGACAGTTGGGATAAGTAATGTAAATGCCAATGGATTCCAATCAAAGAATACAAGCAAACGACCGATGATAACAAGTCCTGCGAACAGATAGCTGAGGTTGGTGATAAGGTCGCTCAAACCATCCAACTGCTCATTAAGAGGGGTTTTTACGCTGTCATCAATTTGTGCTGCCTCAAACACCTTTCCGTTTTCAGTCTTATCACCAACAGCAAATACTCGACAAATACCATGACCCTCCATTACTTTAGTACCTCTCATCACATGGTTTGAAGGGAATGTTGCCTCACTATCAAACTCCTCTTTATTAGTTGTCTTACCACAAACAGGCTCACCAGTCAAGGTTGATTCGTCAACCTGCAATGTAACAGCCTCAAGCAATTCAGCATCAGCTGGAATCTCGTCACCTGTTGATAGTATGACAATGTCACCAACTACAACATCCTTTTTAGGTATTTCAATGGTGTTACCATTTCGAATTACCTTAACAGGTTCATCATCGTTTACTTGGTTAAGTATTGCAAACTCTTTGTCGGCAATCAATTCGAAATAGAAAGATAAACCTGTAGCCAAAAGAATAGCAACAAAAATACCGATTGGCTCAAAGAATACAGTCCAACCATGTCCTAATCCAAAAAACTCATAACAGGCAATGCCAATGGATAATAGACCTGCAACAAGTAAAATGCGAATAAGAGGGTCCTCAAATTTTTCTAAAAATTTTGACCATAATGATTCTTTCTCTGGTGGTGTAAGAATGTTCACACCATGTTGCTCTCTACTCTTGAGAACTTCGGCTTCACTCAAGCCTTGATAAATACTGTTACTTTTCATATTTTACTCGTTGTTATCGTTTGATAGAACTTCCAAAAAACCTTCAATACCACCTTCTAACTCTTTTGTTAGATCTTTGATTTGTTTCTCCAAATCCTTAATTGATTGCTTAGTTAGATATCCCATACATTTGCCTTTTAAACGACCAATTTCCTTTAACTCCTCATCGGTATATTCATGTTTGGCCAGTTCTTCTTCAATAGCAGAATAAGATAATGACATGTTTTCCCAATCTTCTTCTGTATAGATTTGGTAATTAGTCTCGATTTCTTGTAATAGCACCTCTAAATCATTTATTGCTGATTGGGAAGAATCACAAGATGTAAAACTAAAAACTAACGCAAATGTGAGACATATAAATAGATACTTTTTCATATTGAGTAATATTATTTTATGCTATAAAATTGGTCTTCACGAATTTCCTCCGTATTAAAATTAGTCGCATGTATATTTTCTTGAACATTTATGGTTAAAAGATAATTAACCATATCCTTGGAATTCTTTTTCCCAAAATCAAAGACATCTATACTTTGTTCATAATGAACATTGTCAGCGAATTTTCCATAAGTTTCTCCATCCTTCTGCAAAGTCATCCAATTCTTACCATACGCTATTAGGAGCTTGTATTTACCTTGTGGAATTTGAGAAATTGTATATTCAGAATTTTCTTGAATATAGATATATCGTATGCACTTATTTTTAGATAAGTCGATTATTTTCAAAACCAAATCACTTCCTACACCCATTTTAATATCAAAATAATTATCTTGAATGCCATAAATAGGTGTTATTCCATATTCGGAAGATATGTCTCTACTTTTAGACCCCTTGTTAGAGTTCCAACCTTCCTCCAGTAATTTTTGTTGATTAGCAGTAATAACAGTACTTGCTGAGTTTGTATTATTTTGATTTATACAACCCAACAACATAGATGACATTACGGCCAAAAACAGCATCTTACGTATCATAATAAACCGCTAATAATTGCCATTACAATAATGGCTATTCCACATATCTTACAACACATTTTCAAGGCTTTCCTTTGGTGTTTTTTCTTCACCGATTTTTCAAGAAATAGAGGCAGTGCAAACCACACCATCAAGCCAATAATAATACTTAAAACCATAATAATTAAGAAAAGAGGCTGGCGAGTTTTTACACCAGCCTCTTATTGTTATTTAGTAAACAAGTCCTTTTGCATACATCTCGTTTACCTTGTTTTGAATAGCTGAATACTCTGAGCCTAACTTCATTTTACGCTCTTCACCATTTCCAAAATCACCTCTGATTACTAATTTTGCTTTTTCCTCAATAGAAGAACCTACAGGAATAGCTTCTTTCTTTTGAGTTGTTTCCGAAGCAACATCTTTAGTCTGATTTGTGGTTTCAGAAGTTGTTTGAGTCTTTCCTTCTTGTTCAGAGGTAGTTGTAGGCTTATTGTTGTCGCCTGCCTCTTTGTTAGACTTATCTTCCTCAACTACAGGTGTAGATTCTTCATTAGAAGTAGATTCTGAAATTGGTTGCTCTGCTTCTTGTATTTGATCATTATCTGCATTTTGTGCTACTGTTTCTGATGTAGCAGGAGATGATACAGATACATCATTACCGGAATTATCAGGTTTTAACAAGAAAAATGCAACCACAGCTATCACAACAATCACGATCAACACACCTAATTTTTTACCCTTTCCGTTACTAGATGGATTAGGCTGTTGTGTTGTCTGCTGATTTTGAGTCGCTGTTTCTGCAACCTTAGTTTTTAAGGTTACTTTCTTTTTTAATTCAACCATATTAGTTACAAATTAGAGAGAATCCCGGAATCTTATCAAAAGCAGTGCTTAAATCCATAACATTGCTCTCATTCTTAAGAGCATATACTCCATCGTTGTTTTTGATAGAACATACACAATACACGTGACCATCTTCTTTTGAATCTGCCAAAACTTCCAAATAGTCACCTGAGTCACTTTGCAATTCAACACGTCCACCTTCATCTGCATAGGTTACATCTTCACCTTCTACAGCAGCTCCGTAATTTACAATACATACATATGCTGTATCAATATCTGCAAGGCTGGCAATGTTAATTTGCTCTGTCTCCTCACCACCTGGTGATGGTTCTTTGGCATCACCCATGTGTAACATAAATGGGAATTTATTCAAATCACCCAAGTCGCTTTTCTTTCCTCTATATTCATTAGAGAACACGCCACCAACTTCGCCATTTTTCTTTGTAAAGAAGAGGCAAAGGTCTAAGTCTGTATCAGACTGCCACAACAATTTTACTTTCAACTTACCAGAGAAGGTAAATGCTGCTTGTTCCTCTTTTCTTCTAAGAGTAATTTTCTTTTTCAAAGTTACTTCTGCCATAACTGTATTATTTTATAATGTTAATATTGTGAATATTATTCGCAGATTAATGAGAATCCCGGAATCTTATCAAAGGCAGTACCCAAATCCATTACAACACCTTCATTAATTACAGAATTTACTCCATCATTATTCTTAATTGAACAAACATGATAAACGTGACCGCTATCAGCTGCATCAATCAAAACTTCGAGATAGTCACCTGAATCGCTCTGAATTTCAACACGACCAGAATCTTGTGCAAAATTTACTTCCTCGCCATCTATCGCTTTTCCGTAATTTAGCACGCAGATGTTTGCAGTATCAATGTCATTAAGACTTGCAACATTAACCTGTTCTACTGACTCACCACCGTTTGATGGCTCTGCCTCATCACCTTTGTGAAGCATATAAGGGAATTCTGAAAGAGAACCAAGGTCTGATTTCTTTTGGCGGAATGCTGAAGAGAATACACCACCAATCGCACCATCTTTCTTTGTGAAGAAAATACAAAGATCAAGGTCTGTTTTTGCCTGCCACAATAACTTAACCTTCAATAATCCTTCAAATGTAAACTCCGCAGGTTTTTCTTTACGGCGGAGCGTAATTTTTCTTTTTAGCTGAACTTCTGCCATAGGTTGAATATTATATGTTAAAAATCAAAATCTTTATTGGATAACCCTTTTGTTACCTTTGAGTTATTTTCTGATTTCTTTGTTGAGACATTCATATCAAAGAAATCATCATTTGTTTTTTTAGGTTGAACTTGTTTTGGCGATACAACCTTTTCTGCTTGTTTTTTACCCTGTTTTTTATTAGGAAAATCATCATCAAAAAAGCTTTTACCTGGCTCTTCTTCTGATTTATTGTATTGTCCAAAACCGATGGGATTTCTCTTAGGTGTGGTGGGCTCTTTTAATTTATCACTCCAACTATCTTGCCCCTCAAAGATTATTCTAAACAACTGTTTAGCCACATCATTGTGTTCCGGATATTTTTTTTGCAATTCACTTGTTAATGTTCTTGCTTTATCAAATGCTTTATCTGCTATCAAAGATTTTATTTGAGAAACAGAATCTTCAAAAGCCTTTTGTTCTATTATTATTTGATATTTAGCTTCAGCCTTTCTTAGAATATTGCGAATGTTCTCATCATCTTTTATTGTTAGAGCTTCATTGCATAAGCTTATAACAGTTTTCCAATCTTCGTTATAATTAGCAGAATTAATCTGCTTTGTAAGATTTTCAAAAAGTTCTGCGTTAATTTTAGCTTTATTCAAGTCTGCTTTAAGTGTAATGATATATTCACTCCATTTACGCTGATTTGTTGAATCTAAATCCAATAAGGCGTTGCAATATTCTATAGCTTTTTCAAAGTCTTTATTATCTTTGGCTATAGACATTTTTTGCACAAGTTGTTCTATTTCATTCTTGTGCTTATTCTGAATAGTTTCAATTTTTTCTATTCGTTGTGCTATCTCCTTATTATTGGCATCTGCTAATTTTGCTTTATTCAATTCCTCTATAGCCTCAGCATATAATTTTTGTCCAATAAAAGTGTCGGCACGTAAGAGGAATTCTTTTACACTTTCTACTAACTTAATTTTTCTTTGCGACTCAGTTCTAATTCTTTTTGCTTCCGATGAATCAGGACGGAGTTCTAAAGCAGATTCACTCTTAGAATAGGCATCTTGCCAACGCTGTTCATTAAATGCGTCTTGTGCAACTCTTATAGCTTTATTATATTGCTCATTTTTAACTTTAACTTCAGACAGTTTTCTATTAGCTTCATCTAATAATTGCTTTGCCTCAGCATTGTCCGGCTTTATAGTTAATGCAATATTGAGAAGGTCAATCATACCGCTATAATCACCCTTCTTCTCATAGTTTTCAGCTTCCTGTAATGCCGCATTAAACTTTTTCTCAGCTTCACGAACAGCAGCATTTGCTTGATCTATTTCTTCTTGTTTACGTGTCGCTCTTTCTCTTTCTTTTCTTTCTTCTTCAGCAATTTTAATTTGTTCCAATTGTTCTGCTGACAGATTCTTAATATCTGTTCTTAAAGAATCAAATTGAGAAAGGTCCATCTGATTATAAATACTAACAATCTCAGGTAAATCTTTATCTTGATAAATTATGATATTGTCATTATTTACAGCATATCTTTGTAAGAGTGCATCCTTGAACATTGTGTTCTTAAAGGAGTCACCAATAAAAAGAATATGACTTATGTCAGAAGATACGATTTCGTTTTCTTTTACATATTGAATTATATTATCAACTACAACATTTACTATAGCCTTTGTTCTTTCTTCAATTACATTCTTTATGATTGTTGCACTCTGTTTGTTATGTGGGGCTCTAGAGAATGTAATATCATTATAAACAACTGGACGGCCATATCTTGTATTATCTAATTGTAGTAACCAGCGCTCAAGATTCTGAGATAATCTGATAATCTCAAATTCTTCCTCTTCCTTTTTAAGAAACTTAGAAGAATTATTTATTTGCCAAACAATTTGTTCTAACAATGCACGTCCACGCAAATCAGTACCATGACCTCGCAATACACCTTCATTTGCTTGTCTGACGAAAACATTCTTGGCTTGCTTATATACTACATATCGTAGATTCTCATTACATGCAATTACAGCCAATATGCTTTTGGCGTTTTTTAATATGCCTTTCTTTGAAGATAATTCCAATGCTAAATGAGAAATCCTTGCCACACTCTCCTTTACTCTGAAGCCATTATCCCCTAAAATATCAAGAAATACTTTTTGAGCAGCATAGGTTACATCAACTGAGAATGAAACATATGTCTCTATTTCTTCATTTTCAAGAAAATCTTTTCTTAAGTGTTCAAAAATTTCCGATGCCTTAAAAATTTCCTTCAAGTTAACATCCTTTCCAAAACGCTTAAAAGTTTCATCTTCTTTTACGATTCTTGAAAAGATGTCTCCATGATAATGAACTTCCTTATCTAAGTAATGTTGCTGATAACTTTTCCCGTATATGATTCGGTCGTTATTTACATCTTCATAAAAATACAACCAAATTCTATCTTCACGATTAGGCAATTCTATACGACGAGGTATATTGTCACAGCTTACCGCAGCGGCAATATACCAACGATCGATGTATAGAGATAATGTTTTCATTAATTGAAAACTTTTTTGATTAATGACTTCTCAAGGAAACATGCTCCTTCAGCGATAAGTAAAGGTTGATGGTAAGCGAATTTACTACCATTATTAGCCTTTCTTTTTGCACTTTTATACTCACTGTCTTGACAAATAAAACTAGACACCTTATTTGGCAAATCCGCTAAATCATTTCTTAATTCATTGTCTGCGGCACACAACTTTGTTTTAACACTAACAAAATTGATGAATATGTTAAAGAACTCCTCAAAGCATTCCATGCTAGTGAAGTCGAAGTAGTTCATATCATTATCAAAATACTCACCAGACAACTCATCTGTTGGTAATAGTTCCCTAGATGCACCTTGCGAATTGGTGAAGCGAATACCAACCTCTCCGCAAATGTCGCTTTGATTATCTGTAAACATCTTATTCAAATCTTGCATGTCGCATAGACCTTTTGCTACTTCTGCTTTATTGTCTACTTCTATTTCATCGCGATATTTAACTTCAAGTTCTCTATCGATTATACGTTTCACTCCGGCATTTAGACAAGTTTTATAATAACCCATTGTTGTGCTATTACTTGCTGCATTTCTTAGCCAATGGAATAAACGACCACCTTTACCAAAAGAAAGAACATCTATTCTTGTAATGTTATCAAGATTATTATCCTTTATTGTTTTACCAATCAACATTCCTGAGTAATACAACAACAATCCTGTAACATATGCGGGTAAGGTAAATACAGCCTTTGCATTGTCTGCTATGGAATTATAGAACTTGTCATAATCATCTTCAGACTTCAACTGATCGAATATACTGTTGAGATAATATGGAGCTTTTTTCTGCTCTTTAACTATTTCTTGAATATTTGCTACATGTACTTTGGTGCTCTTTCCTTCATGGAAGTTCAACAATGCACGTCTAAAGTCTTCAGAATTGATAACAGTATTAAAGAATACGCCTGCTGCAAGTCTTACAGAACTTTCTCTAAACAATGATGCTTGATTACCTTTGGCTGGATTCTTTGCAAGCAATAGAATATCACTTGTAGAACCACCAACATCAATACCCAAGAACATGTTATTATTGTTCAAACCAAAATTATCGTTTGATAATGCAAAACTGCAAACTGCTTCAGCTTCTGTAATATGAGTATCATTCAAGGTCGGTCTTCTACCCGCAATAGGCATAGTGCGACACAATTCTTCAAATATCCTTTCTAACTCATCAACATCAGCCTCCATCATTGAACCTGGATAACTCCAATTAATTTGCGAAGGACGAATCTTGTTCTGATACAAGAAAGCACACGCTTGTAACCAAATACTCTTGATGAATGCTCGTTTCTTAAGAAGACCTTTGTCATCATTCAACCATTTCATATTATAATGAAGGTTGCCTGCCTGTGTCTCTATAATGAATTCATCCATTTTGTTGACTAATACATTTGGACGATTCACTGGTACACCACCGGCAATTTCTTCAGCAGTATTTTGAAGTATATAACGGCTGTCATGTTCGTGTAGCCATGACTTTAATTGTCCGTTATTAGATTCATAATTACTGAAGAATAATAACTCATTATTTTCGGCTATAGCTCTTGTGTCTATGTTTTCTTTTCCTACGATAACGGTTCTATTGTTCTTAAACTGTATTGGTTGAGCACCTCTATTACCTGCATTATAATAGACACAAGTATTATTGCTACCAAAATCGATACCAACTGTTGCTGAACTTTGAACATCTACACTAGTCAAATCCTTAACGATGTCATGTCTGAACATTAATATACCAGCTCCACAAGGTTTTCCAGCTTCTTTAACCTTTACCATAACACCTGTCATAGGCTTATTGGTGCCAATAATATCATATTTAATAAGTTCAGTTCCTTGACCATGAGGATATGTTACCAATTTTTTCACCTCTACTTGCTTATCTTCTTCTGGTGTAGGCTCATAATCAGAAGTCAAGAACTCGCCTCGAATATTTCTAAGTATATTCCCTTCACTCTTGAAAAATGGAATAAAGGTTTCATTGGCATCACTTGTAAATTCAGAGTATAAGTAATATCTATTCCAATTTTCACTGACAAAATTAGGCCACAGAATTACTCGTCCATTGGAAGTCATCCAACGAATTTCATACTCTCTCTTATTCAAAGTTACAGCTTCACCATCTATTTCTACAACCAAGGTTACAGCGAGTTGACCTGCATCATTAATTTTTGCAGATAACTTTGTATTACCAGTAGCAGAAGAATATCCCAATAAGGCTGACAAACTATTCTTGAATATATCAACACCTTGCTCAGATAATGGTAATGAAAAATAACTATTCGAGTTGTCACTCAAATCAGGTACTCTTAAGTAATAGACTGGAGAAGAGGATAATTTTGTTATTTCGCTTGCGTCTTCAAACCAACCAACTACATAATTATCCTTACTTAATAAACCTTGTATATCACCAATAACTTTATAGTCACCATCATTTGTGTATGTGAAAGTAAAGTCAGGCTTCATATATACAGGAACATCACTCCTATACAAATCAGAAAATGGAACAGATAAATTACCATATTGTGCAACGGGGCCTACTTCGCGTAATTTCCCCTGTCCCTTGCGTCGCAATTCATCTTCCCATTGACGGCTAACAGCCTTAAATCCGTTCAGATCCATTTTAGGATTACCACCTCGTTGTGAATTGATTTTTTGTTCGAAAGCCTGTTGGTTCCTATTCATATTTTTCACAAAGAGATATACTTTCTGAACTTCTTCAGGAGTAAGGAAATTCATCGGATCTTCAAATTTTCCTTGGCGATACCAATTAATATCCGAAGCATCATTTCCTAATTTACTATAATCTACACCCGTAAAGCAACCAGTCAATGGAGAAGTTCCTCCGACCAAATGATCACGGTAATAAATAAGTTGAATGAAAGGTTGAGCGTCAGGATTTTTTGCCAACTCATCTTGGTTACTCCAAACATCCTTATCATTAAAAAGCATACGACCAAAAGCGGATGCAATATTATAATCATCACCACGTACATCCATTTTTACAGGATCTGAAAAACGGATTCTATCAGGATACAATGCAATAACAGCCATCAATCCTCTCCACTCAGAGTGCAACATGTTATAGAATTGCATCAAACCTTCTGTATTGATGTTTGGGTCTGGCGAAGCAATGGTGGCAAATGCAAACTTGAAAAGTTTTGCTCTTGCCCATGGGGTAGGTATTCCTGATATTAACGCACCTAATTTTTCCGCAGAAATATCTTCCAACATTTTACCTGTATGGATTCCTTGAATATATGATGGAGCATTGTTAAAGTTGTTCCACTTTCCAACTTCACCACCGTTTTTGTCAACTTGACTTTTAATTAATAGAGCTTTTGACATAATGATTAAAATTTATAAAGTGAAACAAGAGTATCATAAATTCGCTTATATAATTGTTCGCCTCTATTAGTCATTCCAGGCATCGTCTTTTGATTCTGCTTGATAAACTCTTTTTTGAACTCATCGAACTTAGAACCAAATAGGCTAACATCAAATTTATTATCCTTGCCAACACCTACAGTCTTAAATAGATCTTTATTCCATTTATATTTCATCAAATCTTTACGCTTTTGAGGCGTAAATAATGCTGCATTCAGCAAAAACTTATCATCAGAACCAGCAGAGCGATGTAATTGACGAAGCCATCCTTCATACAAAGTATCATCAGGATTAATTGCAAAATGGAACAATCTAAAATATTCTTTTACACCATCTTTAATTTGCGTATTGTCTATATCTAAGAAATTAACAATATCTTTATGATGTCCTGATTTTACTCCGTTTACAAAATCATCTTCACCATTACAGAATAGTGAGAATGCAGTAAACAATCCTAATTTCTTGGCAAAATCCTGTTCCAATTCCTGACCTACGAAATCTCTAAACTCAAGTTTTCCATTATCATCTACTGCTCGATAGAGGTATTCTGTATCATTATTCTGCTTGCGAGTCCTCAGTTCTTCTTCTGGTATTCTAAGGAAATGTAATGCGGCACAAGCTGCAAGTAATTCCACATAGTGAGAATCATTTCGTTGACTAGCTCCACCTGTGATTGTTTCTGTTTGCTCTTTTTTTGCCATTGGATTCCATTCAATACCAGGGGTTCCCAACATGTAGAATTTCTGATATGTGCTTTTAACAGTGGCATCATCATCGTAAAACATCATTGCAACCTGCGAATTCAATGCAAACTTATCACTGGTTGCGATAATTTTCTGATTTTCAAGTTCTGCTCCTGTTGGAGTCTTAAAATTGAAATATGCAGTCAATAAAGTGGAACCAAAATATGCATTATTAAGTATATTGGCAGCACCGTTACTGATAATTTCAGCAGCTTTCGATATTGCTTGTGGAATAATAGGTATAGATGAAGCTCCAGTACCTCCAAATACAGAGCCAAGAATAAACACCTTTGCTCCTCCATTCTGAGATACTTGTATCAACTTATGTAAATAAGACTTAAGTTGATTATTCTGATTAGATCTTGCTGCTTCAAGTATAGAGTGATACATCATCATTGAACCCAAGTGTGTTTGGGCACGATAACCATGTCTTAAATTGAAATTCTCTACATTCTCAGTCAGGACCAAATCTGCGATTGCGGTCTGCTCAGGATTATTAAATTTAGTATCACCATAATTAAAAACAGACTTAAAGTCACTCTTAATTTCATAATTAGGTGAGAATTCATAATAATGAATATTTGCAGAAAAGAAAGTGTCATTCAAAGCTGTTCTTTGTGACGCATCTGTTCCTTTTGCTTTCACATAAGACTCTTTGACTTCTTTTAATCGTGCAAAATTACCATTATCTTTATCCGTATCTAATGCAAGAAGGTATATGTCTGTATCATCAAACATACCCATACCGCATAGGTGGATCAGCGATTCTATACATCGCATACCTGTTCCACCAATACCCAATACAAAATACTGTTGTGCCATAGTATGATATGTTTTTATTCTTTACCTTTACCTAAAATAGAACCGAATTTTGAGTGGCGGAATGCAAACATCAAAGCCAATCCTGTAACAATATAACCACCTATAGTAATGCCTAAGCATTGGAGATTGGTCTTAACAAACATTGTTTTAAAACCTGCATTCATAATGAAACCTTTCACATAGATGTCATTATAGAGGTAAAAAGCCAAACAAACAACTATACCTACAATAATATAAGCGACTCTACGCTTGATATATGACTTGTCAATACCTCCTTTATAAGGAATCATCAACGAAATTAAGAATGCTATCAAAATAGCCACTAAAAATACCACAACTGCATAAATCATAGTATTTTCTTGCAAAGCTTGCAACTGAGGAAGGGTTGTAATTCTTGTCATATCTCTTAGATTTAATATTTATTACTCTTTATATAAATTGAATATAAAACCGCAGAATTCATCATCTTTTGAATCTCTGGATCAAAAAGACATTGCTTTACACTTTCTGTTACTGATACATTTAGATTTCCGGGATTTCCAATTGCATCAAAATTGAACATAGAAGCATAGTTGTCAAAAACATTTTGACAATTAGAAACACAAATATCTATTTTGGTGTAATTGAATGGGCTACCTGTCAAGAAGCTAGGATTCCACATATTTACATCAAAATACAGATTTACAACTCCATGCTTATCAAATTCTTCTTTGTCATAAATGAACGAATTTGGTGAATGAGCTAATTGCGAAATTGTGGTTGCCTCTATATGCTCTTCTCCTGAAGCTTCTTCCGTAGGAGTATCTTGTACATAGTAATAATTAAAATAATCAGAGTTGATGTCATATACATTGACTTCAATGTCTGAAATCCTAAATCCGCCATAACTATTTCTATCAACTTTCAAACCGCCAATAACACATTCACCATTAGGCAAAGTTTCTCCTGTATTGGGGTCAAGTCCTCCCATTACAACACTTTCAATGGCGTTCCAATCTACAGGCCAATCTTGAATTTCATAATTTCCACATGGTGTAACAGATGCAGATAATGTTTCATTTACATTAAGGCTTTTACCTTCAGCCATTATGGTTGGATGATCTGCTGATAAATGGAACATTTCTACATCAGGGAAATTCTCTAATTTTACAGTCTGGCAAATTCTATCATAAATATTTCCTTCTAAACGATTATCAGTGAATATAAAATAGAATCTCTTTTTATTGTAATCAATTCCTTTATGCTTTTCTACATAAGGTTCTGCTAGAATATAAATGTCATGCCCTTTTCTCAACCAAGTTTTCAATGCGTCTGCCATATACGGGTCGTTGATACCGCCATATGCAATGTCTTTCTGATAATATTCGCCATCTGTTAAGAATACAGCTTCAGAATTTCCTGCTGCGATTAAATTAGCTGCTTTTTCAAGGTCTGCATAATTAACTTCAACGATATTTCTTAATTCACGATAAATGTCTATATTTGTTTCTTCTTGAATGTTTGGCCCCTTAATAGAGTAATAATGCTTTGTCGCATTCACTAATGAAGGTTCTAAACTTTGGAAGAAACTAGAATGTTGCCCCAACGTGATACATGTTGAATAATCCACATATAATGATAAATCATCGCCTTTAATTGGATTTACAGTCTTAGAAAAATATGACTGATGAAAATCTTTAATGTATTTAGTATCTGGTGCCGAATTATTTTCACTACAACCAGACATAATTAAACTGATTGAAACCATAGTGGTCGCAATCATAGCTCTAACTGTTTTGAAGGGCATATCCATACGCATTTTTACACTTTTAAATAATCAATTTATTGGGTATCTCTTAATAAGAGACACCCAATAATAGATTTATCACTGACAATTAGTGACATAATGAAATTGTAAGAGGATATTTGCTAAACAATTTTGAGCTCTTCAAATTTATACGCAAAATAAATTACCAGTTTTTAGGCTCTATTTGCAATATTTTGTGTACCTTTGCATTACGGCTAGGTGTCTCTTATTAAGAGAGGATAAAATTTGCTAAACAATTATAGTCCTTTGAGTATGATTGAGTTTGCATCATCGATAATATTAGAATCTAATGATGCCAAATATATTTGAGTCGTAGTTTCTGAATCATGTCCCATACCTTCACTAATTACAGATAATGGAATTCTCTTGCTCCTAGCTGCACTGGCCCATGAATGACGTGCTACATACATCGTCAAAGGAATAGTAACTTTTACCATCTTAGCTACTTCTTTCAAACTCTTATTTACAGCATATAAAGTATGTTTGTATAAGCATCTTTCATTACCTATTGAACTTTTCAGAATTGGCAATAGGTAAAGTTCCATCTGATTTTCCCATTTGTGAAAAATATCCTGCATGCATTGTTCCCATTTTACATATAATTGTTGTCCTGTTTTGTGGCGTCGATATGATAAAATTCCATTTGCGAGGTCTTTCTTTTTCAAGTATGCCATATCTATGAAAGACATTCCTCGTGTGTAAAATGAAAATAAGAACATATCACGTGCAAAGTCCAATGAGGGATGTAATGACAAATCGAGGTTCTTAATCTGCTTGATTGCCTTCAATGGAATGGCTCGCTTGACTGTTTTATCAATACCTGTATAGACATGTTTGAAAGGATGACATTGTTTTGTCAGTTCTTTTTCAACAGCACGATTATAGACAGCCCTTAAAATACGCATATAAAAAGAACTGCTATTTTTTGTGACACCACGATTATGCAAGTATGATTCATATAGGAGCATTAAATCAGAATCAAATTCTGCAAACAATAAATCTTTACCATTACGAAATGTCGTAAAACTATTCAATGTTGCATGATATGTCTCTGATGTCCTATATTTGCCCATCAGTTTCAATTGTGCAATCTGTTTCTGCATAAACTTGAAGAAAGATTGTTCATTTACCTCTGTTTGAAATCCTTCAACGATATCATTCGATGTAAAATGAGTGTTGTTATATTCATATCGTGATATAAGTTTTTCAACACATGTAACATCCAATTTTATACGTTCTTCAATAGAACGCAGATAATCATATCTATCGGGGCATTCAAAGACAAGCTTGCAACTTTTGTCATCCCATTCAGAATTAAAGATTCGGTAGTCCGTCTTTATTTGACGGACCACACGATTCTTTATCACTTGATAATAAATAGTTCCTTCTTTACCATCTATAGTAGAAGGACGAAATTTAACTTTTATTGATGCCATATTCTACTTAAATCATTAATACTTATTTGGTTAATTTGCAGGTTATAATCTAAATCCCTTGTATGAATTAACCTTTAGTTCATCAGATGATGGTAAAACGGGAGAATTTTTCTCTTGCATTGGTTTTAAATCCTCCTTATTGGATATTCCATTATCTATTTGTTCTTCTTTTACATTCTCAGGAGCAGGATTGTTCTTGGCAAGTTCCAACTGAATCTTACGGTCAAGGGCTGAAAGTTCGGTCTTCAACTGTTTCAGTTCATCTTCCTTTTTCCATACTTTCCCTGCCATATCTTGAAGTTGCGGAATATCCTTTGCCAAAACCTCATTTTTCTCTTTCCGTTGGGAGATTATACCGGGTATCTTCTCCAACGCATTGAGGAAGTTGGTAGCAGCGGCTTTCGGATCTGCCATTGCCAAATGTCCGTTGTTGAAGGTATATTTGTAATGACCCTCGATTACAAAACGGTTCTCAATGGTAGCCAACCCACTTGCAAGCGATGTTTCGCTGATTACCTTGATAGGAAATCCGTACAATTCACCCACACGAACATACTGACCGCCCGTAGTGGCATTCTTGGCTATCTCCTGCAACTTCTTTCCGATGGCTTTCTCATCAGTTGAAGGGAAGTCGTCCAACTTTATCAGGTTCGGCCGGTTCCCGTCCTTATCGGTCTTGGCAAGAGAAAGGAACTTGTTGTAGTCTGCCGTCATGCCGTCAATGATTACACAGTTGTTGTCATACTCCTTCTGAATGCCATTCAAGGTAAACTCCGCATTTGCCTTGCCCTTGTTGAACGACTTGCGTTCACCCTCCAAAGAGGCTATACGCTTTTCCAGCTTCGCCTTTTCAAGCAGGTCGGTATTGCCTGACAGGATAGCCATATACTCCGAGAAGTTCATGCCCGATTTCTCGTCCATAGCACCCTCGTCAATGGTTCTTGCACCCATAGCACCGCTTTTGAGCTGTGTGATGAAGGTCTGCTTGCAATGGAGCAGGTTGAACTTGTAACTGTCCAATGACTTTTCCACCGCATAGATGATTACATCCACATTGTCGCCCGCAAAGTGTTTGGCAATCTCGTTGCCTGCACGCACGCCACGACCGTCACGCTGTGCAAGGTCGGACGGTCGCCAAGGGGTATCCAAATGATGGATGGCCACACACCGTTTCTGGGCATTGACTCCCGTTCCGAGCATACTTGTGGAGCCGAACAACACACGCACCGAACCTTCGTTCATGGCGGCTATCACCGCCTTGCGTGCCTTCTCGTTCTTGCACTCCTGAATGAAGCGTATTTCCGAAGCGGGTATGCCGTAATCCTCCGTCAGCTTACGCTTGATTTCGGAATAGACATTCCAACCGTTCCCCGGCTGGTAAGTACCCAAATCCGAGAAGACGAACTGCGTTCCCTTCTGTGCATCATACTTGCGGTAGTATTCCGCTATCACTTTGGCACAATGGCTCGCCTTGTTGTCGGGATGGTCTTCGTACTTGTTTTCATCAATCATACGCATATCCAACGCCATCTTACGGGCATAGTCCGTAGCAATGAGCATCTTTGCCTTTTCCTCCGTCTCGGATAGCGGCAAGCGTCCCAAAATGGTGGCATTGCCTGTCTTGGCAAACTCCATCAGTCTTTGGATGAAATCCTCCTGCTCCGGAGTGGGTGGTATATGGTGCAGTATCTCGTTCTTCTTCGGACGGTCAACACCCACATCCTCCGCCGTGCGATAGTCCGTAATTTCATTGTAGAAGGCAGCCAGCTCCGGCACCTTGATGAAGTAGCGGAAACGTTCCTTCTGCACGATGTTGTTGGTTACATTGAACTCGAAGTCGGTAGTCTTTTTGGCGAAGATTGCCGCCCACGCATCGAAACAGCGGATATCCTGACGCTCCAACTCCTTCGGACGGAGGTACTTGAACAGCAGGTATAGCTCCGTGAGGGAATTGCTGATGGTCGTTCCCGAAAGGAAAGTAGCCCCCAAGTCCTTACCCGTGCGTTCCTGTATGGTACGGATGGCAAAGAGCATATTGAGTGCCTTTTGTGAGCCTTCGGAATTGCCCAATCCGGCTACACGGTCGTGTCGGGTATTGAACATCAGGTTCTTGAACTGGTGCGACAAATCCGAAATTTTGGATTTATGCCATTATCAGAATTTTTTAAGTTTTCCTATTTTATGAGATAATTGGCTGATATTTATAGATTTTAGTCTGATTTAGTTTGGATTATTTATGGATAGTTTTGTAAGAAAAAGAAGCACCATGCTTACAAGCATAGTGCCATATAATCTTAAAATAATACGAATTTAATGAATTATAAACATCTAAAAAGATGTAGTAAGTGAAATTTATCTTGACTTTGTACTATTGAAATACAAAGATTATTCTATACAATACTTATTATATGCGTCTTTATATATATTCCTCACTTCCTCTTGAAAAGCCGCCCTTCTATTATGTAATTCCATCAATTGGCCATTAATCTGCTGATAAATAATCCTGTGTGCCGGATTTGGAAGCAATGTTTCATCATATACATCTGTTTCAAAATCCTCTTCTTCTATAGCCGCATGAGCAAGATTTAATAAATCTTCCTTGGTCATATCGGTTACAACCATCCAGTTTTCGCCTCTTGTAAAATAGGCTTTCCGATCTTCAATTTTTAAGTGTTTCATAAATATCTTTCCTTTCTGAATAAGCTTGTTCACCAGCTTCTAAACTGTTCAACGTGATTTCGTAATTCTCAATGGTATTTCCTTTAACATCCCTTAGGGTTTGGGCTGTTGGGTAGCCGCTATAAATGTTGAAATGAACTCCATCTGCCTCTATCTTTTTTTCCGTATAAAGAATGTAATCTGGCTTTATAGAACCTCCTATTGTATTATTATGCGTAGAAATAATCACTGGCATATTCTCTGCCATTTCCTTAATAAACTTATTTACCTCGTTCTTCAAAAAGAGATTATCAAACGAAGACTCTGGTTCATCAATAATGAGAATGTCACATAGAATAGCATCTTTAATTTTCTGCAAGAAGTTAAACTCCGAACGTTCCCCACCGGATACAGGCAAGCCTGAAGAATTAAGTATTCTGTAATCTATGGCTGCAAACAACTTATAAATACGATTACTCTCAACGCCTGCCGCCTTTAATTCATCTAAATACTGAATAGGGTTCCCATACTTTGCAAAAGCGTTAGTAAGTGACACCTGTTTTAATCCGACAGTTTTCAAATCTGTAGCATTCGCAAATGGGCGTGCGGACACACTGATTGTAAAATGTCCGGCCTTTTCCGTGCTAATAGTTCTGCTTTTCTTTATCGCTATAGCTACTTGGGCAAAAATTTCACGCTTTTTCTTATTGATGAAGTATTGGTATAAGTCTATATTGGGAATACGAGGTGCTGCAGATTTCAATTGTAGCGACTCCTTTACCATCTTGATTATGTTATTAACTTCTTTGAAATACAAGTTGGCAACGTTATCCTTCCGACATTGTTCTATCAATTCTTTTAAGAGTGACTTCAGTGAGGCTTCGGGCAAATGCTTATTGACAAGCGATTTGTAAAGCTGTGATTCTAATAAAGTCAGTGTTGCATTGATAAGTTTTTTAATCTCATCAAAACTTAGTTCTTTGAAATCGCTTTCATTAAACAGTTTTGACTTTGAGAAAACATCGTTAACATCGCTTTGCTGTGCTGAAGACATAACCGCTTCAAGGTACTTCTGCAATTTCATCTCATCCTCATCGGCTGAACAAGTTTTCAATACATCTGTTACTATAACGCTAAACTCGCGCAAGTAATCCTCTGCAGAATTTTCTTGTCTTACCTTCAAATCATTTTCAAACTGTTCAGAATCACTCCTACTAGTATTGAGCAGTTCAAATTGTTTAATGTATTTGGCCTTTCCTTCAAAACGGCTAGCAATGGCATTCAAGGTATGAGTTTTCCCTGTAGAACGTTTCCCAAACATAATATTAAGCCCCGTTGATAACATCTGTCCATTCGGGAATATCTGAAAAAGTTTAATTCCTTTTTCTGAGGTCAAAGTAACCTTTGTCTTATCCATTAGACAGAGTTTCAGTGTATTGACATTCACCTGATCAACATCAAAAAATGTATGGCTGACAGGATACTTATCTGGTGTAACACCTTTTTCTATTCTAAAGTCACTGAAATAGACAGGCGTAAGTTCTGTATCCTCCTTCTCCATATAAATAAATTTCTTGACGCTCGACACTTCACCTGCTATTATGTTTCTTCCCAATTTCTCGATGGTATCTTTATGAAGTTTTGGTTCTTTTTCATAATGTGGTATAAGTAAATATTTACTCAAATCTCCAAATATTCTAATGAATGTATCATAAGAAATATCATCATCCTTAGTTTTGATTAGATTTTTTACTTCTTCACATTTTGAATTAAAATCAAACAGCGTCCCGTCATCGTTATTCGCTATGACAAGAATATGCCCATTCTCCAAATCTACTTCAATACCGGGTAAAACAACTATTTGCGTCAATGCATCCTTGATTTCTTGATATTGTGCGTAGTCAAACAAGTTGTGATTTGTGATAGCAATTACATCCAATTTTGTTTTTGCAACATAATCCAACAAAACGTCTTTATCATAAGTAAACATCCTATCTGATACAGATGGCACTGTATGAATATGTAAATCACATCTTTTCATATATTTCTAATTTGTTAAATATATTTTCAAATGCTCAAAGAACAAATGGAAATCTGATTCCAAAATTACCAAATTATCCTGTATAACAGATGATTTTATAAAGATTTTGATATAGTGATGGCAAAAAAACACGATAAAATAGAATTAAAAACACTTCTAATTAGAAAAGTACAAGCAACACATATTTGTATTTTGAGATGATATAACAAAAAAGCATTTGCAGATAAATAATTCCAAACACTTTAACTTTGACACCTTTATTACCAACTGGGAGTATAACTGTATATTGCTATTTTTACAAAGTGGCTGTGTATCAATAAACTTTTATATATTGACACACAGCTTTACTTTCAATTCGTCAAACTTATGTTGAGAATATTTTAGGCCTCATGTTTTATTATTTTTCCATTTCTTTGCCATATTCTTTTGACTCTCGTTTTCAAGCGTTTCCAAAGCTTTCTCTTCTTGTTCTGTAGTTATATCAAGATACGCCATTGTGGTTTGGATACACTCATGTCCAAGCAAATATGAAATTTGAGCTATGTTCATTCCATTTTCAAGCCAATGTGAAGCCTTGGCATGTCTGAATTGATGGGCATGTAAGTTCAATGGTACATCTTCACAAGTTTCATGAGCTATTAAGGCATATTTTTTCAGCATTTTGTTCACATTTTCGGCAGACATAGGAGCATATACTCCTTTGCTTTTTGAATAAAAGATTAGTGCATCCATATCATTATATTTCGGATGGTATTTCTTGAGGTATCTCTTTAAACATTGCACTGGTTGAGACAAAAGAGGAAGTGGGCGTTTCTTTCTCCCTTTTCCTATGACAATCATGTGAGGTTTAGTACAATCCATGACGATATTACTAATCTTCAATGTAAGGAGTTCATTAACACGTATAGCTGTAGAGTACAAAAGTAGCATCAATGTGAAATCACGAAAACCTGTTGCCGTTCTTTGATTTGGGACAGACAATATGGCTTTAACAGCCTTTTTGCTTAAGCCAATAACTTTTCTTTTAGGCGTTTTCTCATTGGGAATGTTCTCAGCTTGTAGAAATACGGCCATATAAGTCATATCTCTGTCCGCTACATATTTCAAGAAGGCACGTAAGGCTGACAACCTTACATTGCATGTTGCAAGGGTACAATTCCTATCGCTTTTCATCCAAATAATCCATTCCATGATATATTTCCTACAGAAGCACTCTGCATTCAATGTTTCCGGTAAAATGCCTTTCACTTTCTTAAGAAACTCAGCATAGAGTGTCACTGAAATTTTATAGTTTCTTTTCGTGTGAGGGCTACAAGCTTTTATTGAGGGCACATAGTACTCAAGCCACTCATGTAAATAACTAGCAATCTGTATTGCTTGTAAGTTAATCTTCTTTTTCATCTGTCTCTAATATTAATGATTGTTCTATTTCGCTATCGGCATATGCTATTATATCAGAAATCGCAGGGGTCAAAGAATAGTAAGCCAATGTGCTTTCCATTTGTCTGTGTCCCATGCTCTTGCTTAGAGCTAATAACTTGTCGTGTACTGCAAATCCTTGGTGCGTCCAGCTGTTTATGTTCTCTATGGCGT
>OAUH01000014.1_pt1 | contig 158481 bp, 162 predicted proteins | sample 1495121 | NCBI WGS metagenome assembly OAUH01 (sample SAMEA2580006, study PRJEB22360) | human gut metagenome | reverse complement strand
CACGAAGCTGAAGGCCGGAAAATTCCGGGCCAAAAGCCGACCCAGCCACTGGCTGGGATGATGGGGTTCTTCAGATGAAGTCCCGGTAGTTCTACATGCAGATCCATCAGTATTCCACCTTTCCGATTGGGAAAACAGGACCTTCCTTGCAAATGCGATGGTACATGTTTTCTTCCAACTTATCCTTTGCCACACACGCCATGCAGGCTCCGATGCCGCATGCCATACGGCTTTCAAAGGACATATAGCCGCGGGTGTAGTGCGCTTCCACTGCTTTCAGCATCGGTCTTGGACCGCAGCTGCAGGTAAACTCTGTCGTGATATTATGCTCCCTGATGGCATCCATCACCGTTCCCTTTGTCCCATAACTTCCATCCATGGTCGCTACTGCAACATGACAGCCCAGCCGCTGAAATTCATTTTCGTAAAATACGCTTTCCTGATCATTGAAGCCAAGCACCACGTTAACAGAGGCATTGATATTGCGGTATTGCTTTGCCAGCTCATACAGCGGCGGCACTCCCACACCGCCACCGATCAGCAGCACCTCATGCTCCTCCTCATGAATCGGATAGCTGCTGCCAAGGGGACCAAACACATCGATGATTCCCTGCGTGCGCAGCGTGGAAAGTTTGGCTGTGCCATCCCCTACCACCTTGTAGATGATGACAAAGCGTGTTTTATCTTCAACAGAACAGATGCTGATGGGACGGCGCAGCATAAACCCCTCCACCGCTACATTTACAAACTGTCCCGGCTTCATATCCTTTGCGATGGATGCCTGTATTTCCATACGGTAGGTATCCTTCGCTATCCTCTTATTACTTAAAATCAGTCCTTTTTCTTCCTGCATCTTATCCCTCCAGTTCATTCATGGAAATGGTGGTAAACGTCTGGGATTCCAGCACACGCAGAATCGCATTGGCGGTATCCAGCGATGTGAAGCAGCTGATATTATTCTCAGCGGCAGCACGGCGGATTTCAAAGCCGTCCCGGTTTACCTCACTGGAGATACTCATCGTATTGACCACATAGTTGACGCGTCCCTTACGGATGACATCAATCACATTGTTGTCTGTTTCTTCCTTTACCTTGTCTACGGTTTTTACATAGATACCGTTGGAGGAAAGATACTGTGCCGTTCCCTTCGTCGCATAAATACCATAGCCGATGGCAGAAAAGCGCTTCGCGATCTTCAGCCCCTCCTGCTTGTCATCATCCGCAACCGTAATAAGAACATTGCCGTGCAGCGGAATCTTCACACCACTTGCCAGCAGTGCCTTGTATAATGCCTTTTCCAGCGTTACATCGCCGCCCAGTGCTTCCCCGGTAGATTTCATTTCCGGTCCCAGTGTCGTATCTACACTTCGCAGCTTCGCAAAGGAGAATACCGGGGCCTTGACAAAGACACGCTCCCCTTCCGGATGCACGCCTTCCTCGTAGCCCTGATCCTTTAAAGAATCTCCCAGAACACAGCGTGTTGCCACATAGGACATCCCAACATTCGTAACCTTGCTCAGGAATGGCACGGTACGGGAGCTTCTAGGATTAACCTCCAGAACATACACTCTTTCTTCCCCGCTTTTCTTATCGGTTTCCACGATAAACTGTATATTATACAGACCGATGAAGTGGAATCCCTTACCGATGCGTGTCGCATAATCAATAATGGTATCCTTTACCTTCTGACTTGCCGTCGGAGCCGGATAGACACTGATGGAGTCACCGGAATGCACACCGGCACGCTCGATATGCTCCATGATTCCCGGAATGTATACATGCTCTCCATCACAGATTGCATCCACTTCCATTTCCTTACCGATGATATATTTATCTACCAGAATCGGTGCATCATGACTGATTTCCTTCACAGCCGTTGCCATATAGACACGCAGGTCATCATCGTTGTGCACGATTTCCATCGCACGTCCCCCTAATACATAGGATGGGCGCACCAGTACCGGATATCCGATACGGTTTGCGATTTTCACTGCTTCCTCAACCTCCACAGCGGTTTCCCCCTGCGGCTGCGGTATATCCAGCTTATGCAGCATTTCTTCAAACTCGTGACGATCCTCTGCACGGTCGATATCCTCCAGAGAGGTTCCCAGAATTTTCACACCGCGCGCAACCAGCTTATCTGCCAGATTGATTGCCGTCTGCCCGCCGAACTGCACGACAACACCAAGGGGCTGTTCCAGATCGATGACATGCATAACATCTTCAATCGTCAGCGGTTCGAAATACAGCTTATCGGAAATGGAATAGTCGGTTGATACGGTTTCCGGATTATTGTTGATAACAATCGCTTCATAGCCGCGTTCACGAATCGTCTTTACACAGTGTACAGTCGCATAGTCAAACTCCACACCCTGACCGATACGAATCGGACCGGAGCCGAGTACGATAATTTTACGGTTGTCACTGCATACGGATTCGTTTTCATGCTCATAGGTGGAATACAGATACGGTGTATGCGATACATACTCCCCTGCACATGTATCCACATTTTTATAGACCGGCATAATGCCGTTTTGTTTTCTTGTATCGTAGAGAGCAGCTTCCTCTACGTTCCAGCTTCTTGCAATCCAGGAATCCGCAAAGCCCATTTTCTTGGAAGCCTGCAGAACGTTTAGATCCATCGGATGCTGACGGATGACGGTTTCCTGTGCAACGATGTTTTTAAAGCGGTTCAGGAAGTAGCGATCCATCTTCGTTACTGCAAAGATATCCTCGATATCCGCACCCTTTCGAAGCAATGCGGTTATGACATAGATGCGCTCATCATCACACTGTGCCAGCTTCTTCCATAAGGCATCCTCATTCATCGCGTTGATATCCTTTTGTTCCAGGTGATCCGTCTTCATTTCCAGAGAGCGGATAGCCTTTAAAATCGCTTCATCGAAGGTACGTCCTATGGACATAACCTCACCGGTTGCCTTCATCTGTGTACCCAGTGTACGATCTGCCTTCGGGAATTTATCAAAGGCAAAGCGCGGGAATTTTGTGACAACATAATCGATGCAAGGCTCCACACAGGCATAGCTGGTTGTTGTGACCGGATTGATAATTTCATCCAGTGTCAGACCGACAGCCACCTTCGCCGCAAGCTTGGCAATCGGATATCCGGTCGCCTTGGAGGCAAGGGCAGAGGAGCGTGACACACGCGGATTGACCTCAATGACATAGTAGTTGAAGCTGTTTGGATCCAGTGCGAGCTGCACATTGCAGCCACCGCAGATTTTTAATGCACGAATGATTTTCAATGCAGATGCACGCATAATGCCGCATTCTCTATCCGTCAGCGTCTGAGTTGGCGCAACAACGATGGAATCACCGGTGTGAATACCGACCGGGTCAACATTTTCCATATTGCAGACAACGATTGCATTGTCCGCATTGTCACGCATAACCTCGTATTCAATTTCCTTATAACCGGCGATGCTCTGTTCGATCAGGCACTGGTGAACCGGAGAGATTTTTAAACCGTTATCGCAGATTACCCGCAGCTCTTCCTCACTGTGAGCGAAGCCGCCTCCGGTACCACCCAATGTAAACGCAGGACGTACCACAACCGGATAGCCGTTTTCACATGCGAAAGCCACCGCTTCCTCAATCGTATGAACGATTACACTTTCCGGTACCGGTTCCCCGATTTCATACATCAGCTCTCGGAATTTATCGCGGTCCTCTGCTTTTTCAATGGCATCCAGTGCTGTTCCCAGAATTTCCACGTGATATTCATCCAGAATACCGCTTTCTGCCAGCTCAACAACAAGATTTAAGCCGGTCTGTCCTCCCAGGCTGCCCAAAATAGCATCCGGACGCTCCTTATAGATAACACGGCTCGCAAATTCCAGCGTCAGCGGCTCAATATATACACGGTCCGCAATAACAGTATCCGTCATAATCGTTGCCGGATTGGAGTTGATCAGAATAACCTCATAGCCTTCCTCGCGCAAAGAGGTGCAGGCCTGACAGCCGGCATAGTCAAACTCCGCTGCCTGTCCAATGACGATCGGACCGGAGCCAATCACCATGATTTTCTTTATATCGTTTCTTTTCGGCATTCTATTCAGCACTCCTTTCCTTCATTACATTGCAGAAATCATCAAATATATAGGTACAGTCATCCGCACCCGGTGCTGCCTCCGGCTCAAAGGAGTAAGAGTACAGCGGATAGGTTTCATGGGTAAAGCCTTCTATGGAGCCATCATTCAGTGCGGTATAGGTGGTGATCAGTCCGGATCCCTTTATGGAGTCCGGTTCCACCTCATAGCCGTGATTCTGTGCAGTAAACTCGATTTTCTGTTTCCTCAGATTGCGCACCGGAGAAGAGTTTCCATGGTGACCAACCTTCATTTTCACAACGTTTGCGCCGCATGCAGCCGCAATGACCTCATGTCCCAGACCGATGCCCAGCATCGGCACACTGCCCAGCAGCTCTTTACAGGTAGCTACCGTTTCCGGAATATCTTCCGGTGCTCCCGGTCCGCCGCTGTAGACGATGCCATCCGGATGAATGGCCAGAATATCCTGTGCACTCATATTGTATGGTACGACAATCAGATCACAGCCGCGCATGTTAAACTCGCGGATTACGGCAAACTTTGTTCCGATGTCCACCATAACGACCTTCTGCCCACGGGATGGAATCGGGAACGGCTTCACTGTAGATACTGCCTGTACACCGTCTTTTGGTAACTCACTTTCCCGCAGCTGCTTCACAATCGCCTCCACATCGGCATCCGCATCCGCCATGATTGCCTTGCATGTACCATGATCTCTGATCTTTCTTGTAATTTCACGCGTATCGATATCCGCAATTCCCGGAATGCCCTTCAGCTTCATAAACGCATCGAGTGTCATATCACTGCGGAAGTTGCTCGGTGTTTCACAGTATTCCTTGACAACAAAGCCGAACATCTTCGGTGAAATACTCTCAAAGTCATCACGGTTGATTCCGCAGTTTCCCATGGCAGGATAGGTCATCATGACGATTTGTCCATAATAGGACAGATCGGAGATAATTTCCTGATACCCGCTCATTCCTGTCTGGAAGATCAGCTCTCCCATCTGATACCGGTCGCCTCCAAAGGCGATTCCTTCATAAACACTGCCGTCTTCAAGAATCAATAGTCGCTTTTTCATTTCAGCAAACCCTCCCTGTTATCGTATACGCAGATTCCATCCACAAATGTCTTCACCGCAAAGCCGCTGCAGACAATACCGTCAAACGGTGTGTTTTTTCCCATGGAATAGAATCCCTGTTTCTCTATCTTTCGTACGCTGTCCAGATCCATCAGTACAAAATCCGAAGCGTTTCCTTCCTTCAGTTTTCCCCTGCGTTCCATTTGAAAGCGTTTGGCAGGCGCCTCGCTCATCCAGTACACCAGCTGTTCCAGCGTGAAGATGCCCTCCTCCTTCACAAAGCGGGTATACAGCAGTGGAAACGCGGTTTCCAGTGCAACAATACCAAAGGGAGCCTTTTCCATCCCTCTGCTTTTTTCTTCCTCGCTGTGCGGTGCATGATCGTTGGCAATCATATCGATCGTACCATCCAGCAGTCCCTGAATCAGAGCCTGACGGTCCTCCTCGCTGCGCAGTGGCGGGTTCATTTTATGATTGGCATTTTCTACTGCCATTTCATTCAGCAGCAGGTGATGTGCCGTTACCTCACCACTGACATCCAGTCCTTCCTTCTTTGCCCTGCGCAGGGATTCCACACTTTCCTGCGCACTCATATGGCATACATGATAGCGGCAGCCGGTTTCCCTGACAAGTGCCAAATCCCGTTGGAACTGTGCATATTCACAGGCACTGGGAATCCCGGTAAGACCAAGCTGTTTACTGCGGATGCCTTCGTGCATGCAGGCGTTCGGCTTGCGATAGCTCATATCCTCGGTATGGGCAGCGATGATACCGTCAACATCACGGCACTTCTGCATGGCCGCCTTCATCATATCCGCTGTTGCCACACCAACGCCGTCATCACTGAAGGCATGAATCCCCATGGCGCTCAGTCCTTCCATATCACTCAGCTTTTGACTCGCCTCCGCCTTTGTGATACAGGCATAGGGAATCACATGCACACGGCTGTCCTGTTTGATTTTCGTCAGATATGTCTTCATCGTTTCCGTATTGTCCGGATACGGGATGATATTGGGCATTGCCATTATGGTGGTAAAGCCGCCATGGGCTGCAGCAGCCGTCCCACTGGCAATTGTTTCCTTATGCGCATAGCCCGGCTCACGCAGATGGGTATGTACATCGATCAGTCCGCTCAGCAGTACACAATTCTCTGCCGGTATTACCTCCTGCGCCAATGCAGGATCGATATGCTTTGCGATTTTCACAATCTGTGTTTCATCAAACAGCACATCCATTGTCTCTGTTTCATTTCCTTTTGTAAGGATGCGGGCCTGCTGAATCAGTTTCATAACTGCACCTCTTTTCTATGTATTTTTATGTAGCTTCTTATTCAAATTCATATCCCAGTGCGCGTTTGATCACTGCCTTGCGCACAAGAACTCCATTGCTCATCTGCTTGAAGATGCGGCTGTTTTCCGCCTCCACCAGATCGCTGTCGATTTCCACACCGCGGTTGACCGGTGCCGGATGCATGATGATGGCATGCGGCTGCATCATGGCTGCACGCTGTTTCGTCAGACCGTAGCGCTCCAGATATTCCGCCCTGCTCATCGCCATGGTTTCCTTATGACGCTCATGCTGAATGCGAAGCATCATAACAGCATCCGCCCATTGTACTGCCTCATCCACACGCTTGTAATAGGCATCCTTTGCGACCCATTCATCGGGACCGGAGAAGGCTACCTCTCCCCCCAGCATACCAAGTGCTTCCTTGATGCTGTTTGCAACACGGGAATGTGTAATGTCACCAATGACCGCCACCTTAATTCCCTGAAATGTCTGAAATTCCTGATATATGGTAAGCAGATCCAGCAGACACTGGGTCGGATGATTCCCACAGCCATCACCTGCATTCAGGATTGGAATTCGGATATCTTCCAGCTCTTTGAAGTATTCATTCTGGCTGTGACGGATGACCACGGCATCATAGCCGATGCTTTCAAATGTCTTTACCGTGTCATACAGGCTTTCGCCCTTTTCCACGCTGCTTCCCTGTGCAGTGAAATTTTCCACACAGGCGCCCAGCTGATGCTCAGCGCTGGCAAATGAGAAATGTGTCCGCGTGCTCGGCTCAAAAAAAAGATTAGCAACCAGCGTTTTACGCGGAAATTGCCAATCTGATTGAGAACTGGAAAAAGCAGCAGCATCCTCAAGAATGTGAAAAATCTCTTCACTCGTTAAGTCACAGATTTTCAGTAAACTGTTCTTGTTCATATGCTTTCCTCCTGCCGGTCCTATCATAAAAGGGTCCGTTTTGATACACAAAAGGACCCTTTCTATACACTTCAGGTTTGGTGTTCGCCTTCATAACCTCTCTGGATTATCTTAAAGGACCTTTTATCACTCAATATTTTACCATATATCTGCCGTATTGCAAGATTTTTTTACATGGAGTTCATAAGGATTGGCTTTTCCTGTTCTATATTATATGAAATAAGCGTTTTCAACGAAATAACATGAATATATCAGCTGAGCATTCTTCAATAGAAAACAGCAGTTTCACAGATCCTCATATACCACGGCAGTTGCTTAGCTGGCTTCTCCGCACGATCGTGAATACGTAATCTCTTAGCTGTATAAACAAAAAGAGAAGACGAAGAAAAGCAGACAGTACATTTCCATGACATGCATGTTAAATAATGCTATACTATGCTTGAATAGGAGGTTTTCTTATGGCTTTCTGGTTGTTTATGCTCATCATGAATCTTCTGATCCCCTTTACCATGATAGGATTTGGCTTCTATTTTCAAAAGCATCCCCCAAAGGAAATCAATGAACTTTTCGGATACCGCACATCCCTGTCTATGAAAAATGAAGATACATGGAAAACAGCACATGTACAATTTGGCAGAGTCTGGTTGATCTGGGGTTGGTTCAGTGCTGCGTTTTCTTTTCCTTGTATGCTGTTGCTGTATGGAAAAAGTGATACAGCATGCGGAATCTACGGAGTCATTCTCTGTTTCCTGCAATGTATTGTCCTTCTTTTCACACTGTTTATTGTAGAACGCAGACTGCACAGAATCTTTCATAAGGACGGCACTAGGAAACTAAGATGATGAATTTTAAATCGCATGCAGGAGGAACACAGCCTGTCGTTCACGGAATGTTGTGAATAAGACACATTAAATATAGAAGTAGCTGTTTTTTTAAGAAACGCAGGAACAAAAAGCTTATTTCGGACAACCATACGTTCAAGTAAAGCCCATCATAAATGAATCAGTGCTTTTTCATTACTCACACAGGTACATATAGAAAACCTTTCTTCATAAAAATTCCTATTCCATAGAGTGAAAAAATTCCATACAATGATCATATATAACCAAATGATATGAATAACCACGATAAAATCAGCCCAGGCAGCTATCAGGGCTGTTTTTCATATCTCGTTTGATCTGGTAGCTCCAGCACTTTATGCAGCAGGTGTTCATTTACCGTCATGAACTGCTGTAAGCGATGCTGCAGTGTTTCTTCCTTCAACAGCAGCTGATGCAGAATTTCCTGCCGCAAAATCTCATCCTGAAAATCAAATAGAATCTGACTGGCTCCCCGCACACCTTTTAATCCCGCTTCATCACTTAGCTGTAAACGGGATACAGAAGCAAGAAATACAAGCTGTGCATCCAGACAGTGCTGCATACTTTCACTTACTTCCTGCAATACCAGCTTTGCGGCTTTACTTCTTATATATGGATTTCTCTGCAATACGTTTAATGCATCCATTTTTTTCAAGGTGTTCTTCAGCTCCAGAAGATACAGATGCAAAAGCTGAGCCTGCCGCTTAGCCGTTTCCATGCTGCAGCATCCTTTTAAGTATATTCTCCACCATGGTGGCATTGCGGTAAATGAGCAGATATTTCTTTTCAATGACATTCTCGCCCTGTGTGAAGCTAAGGGTTACACTTGGAATCTCTTCGATATCAATCCGCATAGAAAGCTTCGTCTGCTCTCTTGGAAGCTCTCTGCCATCCAGAAGGATGCTGTCTTTCTGAATATTGATATGGAAATTACGATCACGCTCCTCCCACAGGCGAAACTGTTCAACAATTTCCGGATACAATCGAACAGGACACTTCAATACGGTATACTGTGAAAAACGCTCTTTCATAATCCGCAGCAGCTTTTCCTGCTGTTTTTGTGCAACTTCGCGCTGCTTTGCCAGCTTACGCTCTACGATTTCCTGTACAGCCTTACGGTCCGGATCCTGCAGCAGGGAAGCCTGATGAATCCGCATGAGATCGGATGCATCTGTCAGGGCATTATGCTCCACTGCCCCTTCTATCGCATAAGCAGTCTTTAAATCATCCAGTGATAAGGTTGCGGATACCAGCACATTCTGATACGTTACCTTTGCTGAAATCTGCTTTTGTAAATCAAGAATTCCTTCAAACAAAGACGGATCGCAATGATGTCGTGCGCATTCCTGCAACAGGGTTCTTCGATCATCCGGTCCAAAGCTATACATACGGCAGGAAGAAGATTCCATATAGGGCTGCAGCCATTGCATAAACTGTTTTAAAACATCCGGAAAGCTGTTTGCATTACGGATATCGCTATCCTTTAAATGTGTCATTTTACGTACCACAGAAGTCAGACGCCGAAAGTTTTTAGGACAGACCAGAGAATAAAAGGTTGCCTCCTGCGCATCCTTTTTCAGAACCGCCCCTAGGGATACTACCATCTGACAGTACTTCCCATTGATTTTTACTGCGTCAAATTCTGCATCAATATATATATGAACCATAACTTTACTACCTCATTTATTTCTAGTATGAACAGCTGCCTTCAATTATGCAATCTGAAAGATATAGAACTTCAGATACGATGTTTCCGGTACGTTCCAGAGGATCGGATGATCGCAGCTCTGCTGTCTTGCCTCAATCTGACGAAGAGATACACCTGCTGCCTGCGCCGCCTCATGCAGCATGCTTTTAAACAGACCCTCATTCATGAAATGAGAACAGGAACAGGTTGCCAGATATCCGCCTCTTGGTAACAGCTTCATAGCAGCAGTATTGATTTCCCGATATCCCTTTACTGCATGGGAAATCGTTTCTCTGGATTTGGTGAAGGCCGGTGGATCCAGAATGATCATATCATATACACGCGGCTGTTTTTTCAAAGCCTTTAAAAGATCAAATACATCCGCTGTTTCAAAGCTCATCCGCTCCTGTAATCCGTTTATATCCGCATGGTGCTGTGCCATATCAATCGCTGTCTGAGAAATATCCACGGCATGTACATGCGCTGCCCCACCCTTTGCGGCATTCAAAGCAAAGCTGCCGGTATGGGTAAAGCAATCCAGAACATGCTTTCCCTTCGCAATGCGTGCAATTGCAGCCCGATTGTATTTCTGATCGAGAAAAAATCCGGTTTTCTGACCATTTTCAACATCCACATCATAGGAAATACCATTCTCAACTATGCTGGTAAGACAGCTTTCCGGATGCTTCGGCAAAACGGAATGCGCATACCAGCCTTTTGTCTCCTCAAGGCCCTCCAGCTTACGGATTGCCACATCATTACGCTCATAGATTCCTCTGATAGCTACATGATATTCATCTCTCAAAATCTTCACAAGCATGGGAAACAGCATATCCTTTCGCTGCTCCATACCATAGGAGAGTGTCTGCACGACCAGCAAATCATGAAAACGGTCAACTGTCAGTCCGGGTAAATAATCAGCCTCTCCGAAAATCAGGCGACAGGCATCAAAATCCTCTCCCATAACTGTTGCACGGTAGCTGATTGCATGCTGCAAACGGCGGTAAAAAAAATCCTCATCGAATCTGTCATTGGCATTACGGGATAGCAGGCGGATACGGATTCGTGAATTTCCGTTATACAGTCCGCTTCCCTGATAGCTGCCTTTTTCAGAAAACACATCCACAATATCTCCATTTTGTATATTCGCTTCAAGAGCCAGCACCTCTCCCTCATATACCCAGGGATGACCGCTCTGTAGCTTCTTAGTTCCTTTTTTTGTTATCGTAACCTGTTTCCATTCACGTGTAGTTTTCATTTTCTTCTTCCATTTCCTATATACGGCGACAGCGCATCATACACTAATTCGCTTATTCATATGGACATATTATAGCAAACGCATACTGATTACGCAAACAGAGCAGTGAATGTCCTACCCCTATCCGCTTTCATTACAGTCACTTGAAACATCAGGAATAACTGGCTGCGTGGTAAATTCTTATGAAAGGGAGCAGATGATGCAAGCAAGGATTCCATCAATCCTTTCCGATTTTTTCAAATGGCGAATAAAATCGCAGCATCTGCAGGCATTTCTAAGCTTAATGAACAAGCATTGTGTTCTCCCAGATTAACATTTACTTGCAATTGAAAACAACAGCTTATGTTTGCTATTATTTCTGATGGTAGTAAAAAAGTATACAAGAATGAATATGTATACTTTTTAGCTCAATGCATACGGTTCATTAACTTCTATAATAAACCAAAGAATGTCCCGATACATGCCAGAATGATTAAACATACAAGAATCGTTGTTGTTTTAACGTTTTTCCCCAACAGCCAATACATGATACCAAAAGCTGTAAGCGGAAGAAGACATGGCATTATTTGATCGATATACGTTTGTATTGGTTCTTTTGCGCCTTTTACACCAATTTCAAATGGTATACTGATGCTGACCGTGGATGCTATCATAGCCCCTATAACCATTAAACCAAGGATAGACGCTGCCTTTGTTATATTCTCAATCATACGGCTGTTCTCACTATCACCAAAAAATTTGACACCGTATTTAAAGCCGGCATGCAGGCAATAATAGCGAGCTAGAAAGCCTGGAATATTGATAATCAATAGAAATGCAATCGGACCAATGATACTTCCTTGTTTTGCAAAGGATACTGAAACACCAATCGCAATCGTCAATAAGGTTCCCCAGAAAAAGGCATCGCCAATTCCTGCCATCGGTCCCATTAACGATGTTTTTACTGCGCTTATGCTTGCTGCATCAAAATTTTCATCCTTTGCATTTTCTTCTTCCATAGCGCCTGTAATTCCCATCAGCAAGGTTACAAGATGGGGCGTACATGACATGAATTCCAAGTGTCTGCATAACGCATCTGCCATTTTTTCTTCGTCATTGCCATAAAGTCGCTTTAACACGGGAATCATGGAGTAACAATACATCAAATTCTGTTGACGCTCATAATTCCATGCACTGTCTAATGTACAGGAACGCATAAACACTTTGCGTAAATCACTTTTTGTCAACTTCGCCTCATTAAAATTCGTTGTCATCCACTACTACCTCCCTTTGTTTTTTACTATCATGAAAGAATGTAAGACCGGCAATCACCAAGCCTGCCAGTGCTACACCGAATACAGGCATTTCCATATATGCAGCTAACAGAAATCCAGCTAACAAGTAAGGAGACAATTCTTTTGTAACAATCATCCTTGCCAGCATGGCAAACCCGACAGCTGGCAGAATTCCTGCCGCCACATCCATACCATCAATTATAAATTGCGGAATGACTGACAATACATCCTTAATGACCGGTACCCCTAAATAAAATGCGACACCAACAACTATTGATAGAATTAATTTATTTCCAATACCTGCAAAACGTGCAACCCATTCTACTTTTTTATAATCTCCTTTTTTCGCATATGAATCCGCCATATGTGTAGCCCATGTTAAGATAAACATCATTTGCAAATTATCAAAAAGCAGAACAAGAGTCGCAACCGGCACTGCTAGTGCAACAGCCGCGCCAACTTCCTGCCCCGTAAGAATTACGAAAGATGTCCCAATGATGGCACCAGAAGTGATATCAGGTGGATTGCTGGCACCAATAGGTACAGCCCCCAAGAAAATAAGCTCTAATGTTGCTCCTACCATGATACCGGTTGTCATATCGCCCAATACCAATCCAACAAGTGGTGCAACGATAATCGGGCGGTTGTTCATCGTAGATCCCCAATAACAATGCATATAACCAATAAACGCAACCAAAGTTATCAGCAGAGCTTGTATCAATAAATTATCACTCATATCTTTCTACCTCTTTCCTCTCTATTTCACAAGATCCAAAGCATTTTGCTTTGAATCACTGGGTACCAGACGGATTTCCAATTCAATTCCTTTATCTCCCAGTATCCTCAGTTTCTCTATGTCCTCTTCACTTACAAATACTGCTTTTGATATTTGCTTGCGATTCTCTCTAGCCTTCATACCGCCAATATTTATACTTTTAATAGCAGGAAAACCACTCGCCAATCGGTATGCATCTTCTACACTTTCCACAATAATAAAGAGTTTATACTTATCTGTAACACCACTATTCAATGCCTTTATAGAGTCTTCAATACTTTTCATAACCAGCTTGACACCCGTTGGTTTCGCCATACGCATTGCACTCATTTTCAATTCATCTTTCATTAAATTATCGCTGGCAATTAGAATGCAATCAGATTCCAGAAATTTTGTCCATGAAAACGCAACCTGTCCATGCAGTAAACGATGATCAATTCGCAACAGCTTTATCATATTACTTACCTCTTACTTTCTGAGCAGCCTTCACAATCTCTCTTACATGCTCTTGAGAAACTTCTCCTTCATCCCTATAGTTATCTTTGAAATAACTACCGACAATAGCGCCGTCTGCATATGCAAACTGCTTTGCCATATTTTCGGGAGTTACACCTGCGCCCACAATCAACGGGAAGTCTCCAATACCGTTGCGGAATTGTATAATCTTATCGAGTGAGGTTTCCTGTCCTGTGGCATCCTGTGTAACACAGATAGCATCACATCGCTGCATTGCAATCTGCAAATCCTCTTCAATGCTATTTTGTGATAAAACTGGCTGATATTTAAACCGTACACCACCTAACACCATCCCCTGATAGCGTTCACGGTACAGTTTGAAGAAAGCATCCAAGGTTGCTTCATCACGCGGTTTAACATGTCCGACCACTGAATCCAACTGTACAAAGCTTGCACCATATTTTTCAGCTAATTCAAACCCCATGGGATCTACATTCAGACAATTCACGCCATACGGAATAACAAGGTTTAGCTTTGAGATATAATCAAGCGCCATTTCCATATGCCGATAATTCCCAAAATAATTTTCAACTATAATGCAGTCCACACCATTTTCAGCATAGATTGCAATTTCTTCTTTAAAGCGTCTAACAATATCTTCATCACTTGTCCCTTTCAGATGAAGCATTGCCAATATCGGTTTTTCATTTTTAAATAAATTTAGAAATTTTCTATTCATACTTTCTCCTTTAAAATTCTTCCCTTTCGCATTCTTTTGACTGCTGAGTAAACTGTATACCACTTTTTGCATCATGCAGGATTTGCTCGATATCTGTTTCGTTTAAAGGTGCAGGATGCTCCAAACATACGGAAAGCAGCATGTTTAGATTCATCCCTGAAAATAATCGAACATTATCAAGCTTTGTGCATAAATACATTGCTGTAAAGACACTGGCACCATATAAATCAGTCAAGATTACATATTCTGTATTCATATGTGCGGCAATTTCCTTTTTCAATTTCCTACCGTAGTCCTCTGCAAGACCGCCGGGCTGTAGAGAATAAATCTCAACATCAAATGGAAGCTTTCCAACAATCATTTTTGCTGTATCATATAATCCGCTCGCTAATCCTCCATGTGACGCTAACACAATTTTTCTTTTCATATCCCATCCTCCAGTTGTATTATATTGTATTAACTAATGACATTCTAACACGTCATGTAACCGCTGTCAAGTACTGTATAAAAAAAGGAGGCCGCTATATTTAAAAAATATGATGAAATAATACTATCTGTGATTGCGTTCACACGTAGAATTCATTATAATGAACATAGTGTTAAACGGAATGATAGGATTTATAGGAGGGCCCATGCAGGAAATCAAACAATTAAATGCAATCACACTGCAGGAACAGCTATATAATGAATTAGCTACGCAAATAAAGAGTGGAAAGTACAAACCGGGAGATCGCATCCCCCCTGAATTGAAACTGAGCGAGATATATCGCGTAAGTCGTGTAACTGTACGAAATGCTATACAACAGCTTGTCAACGAGGACCTACTTATCAAAAAGCATGGAAAAGGAACCTATGTGAAAACACAGGTTTACACAGAGGAATTCTTCTCAGGCGGAAGTTTTACAGATACATGCTTGCGAATGAAAGCCAAGCCTTCAACACAGATTATAGAAAGTACCGTATGCCATGATGAAGCTGAAATAAATGCGATTTTTGGTACAACTGCACCGTTGATTCGAATAAAACGCGTACGTCTTGTGGACGATGTGCCATGTATTGTCGAAGTCGATTTTTTTCCCGACTCATTTCAATTCCTATTAAAGAGAAAGCTGGAAAAAACATCTCTTCTACATCTCGTCACAAAAGAAACTGGCATGCATCCGGCGAAGTTTGAGGATTATTTTAAAATTATATTTGCAACCAAGGAATTTGCAAAGCAATTAAATTGTATTGTGGGAACTCCTCTTTTGGAAGTAACCCAGACAGTCTTAACACCTGATAATTCTATTATCTATGTGAATAAGCAATATATATTAACTACGAAATACATTTATGCGGTTCGTTCATTAAAATAATAGACAGCCTGTTTCATATAGGCTGTCTATGTTTTTATATTTTTTTGCAAATACATCTTTGGCATGAATGCGCCTTTTTCATTAACTTTTATCTAGATTTCAAATGACTCTTTGCTAATTTATTACATTATGACAGCTTTTACTTAATATTTGTTATCTATGCTGCACCACTGCAGTAGCACCAGCAAATGGTTATGAAACTGCTTTTATAAAAAAAACAAAGGCCCCAAAATATGAGGCCGTTCAAGCGTTTCTTTAACTGCGATTAAGACGGTTGATATGAATTGTGAGAAATGCCAGTTCTTCATCAGATATTTCTTTTTTATATTTATTTTGAAGAAACATTTTTATTTTATTTGCGATAGCTTCTTCTTTGCATTGATTATGAACTGTTGTATATAGATTATCATTTCCTTCAATCATAGTGTCGGAAAAGAATCGCTCTGCAAAAAAACGAATATGTGTTATAAACCTTGTATAATGTATACTTTTTTTATCAAGAGGCTGCTGTAGAGAATACACAACCAGATTGACAATTTCCCCTATTAGCTTAGCTATTCTGGCACTATCTCTATCTACTTCATCACTGGCTTGGGCATTGACGATATGAAAGGCGATATTAACCGCTTCATCCTCTGGTAAATGTATATGCAATCTTGCATTGATCAGTTTCAAGCACGCAACGCCTACCAGATATTCTCTTTCATAAAAGTTCTTCATTTCCCATAACAATCGATTTGTCAGAACAAGATTTTCCCGATACCGTTCGATTGCAAAATTGAGATGATCTGCCAGAATAAAATATAGGGAATCATTTAATTCTATAGCCAATTCTTTCTTAGCTAAAACAATCACCTCATGTGTCAGCTCAAAGATTTCCGGAGGGATCGAATTCAAAAGCTCTATGATTTGTTTTGATTTGTTATGGGTAACCGGTATAAAAAATTGACAATCCTTCTCATTAACTCTGATTTCCTCATTTGGCTTTTTACCATAGCCAATACCTTTTCCCAGCACGATGAATTCAGCCTGCTTTTCATCCGTTAATAACACCACACTGGAATTCAGAACCTTTTTTATGTGCATTCTCTACTCACCTCAGTCTCTGCCTCTGTTGCCTTAATTATATACATAATGTATGTTTTATTCTACTCAAAATCAATACTATTATTACGAATTACCTTTTGGTACCAGTAAAACGAATCTTTACGATATCGGTCATAGGTTCCCTTGCCGTCATCATCCGCATCCACATAAATAAATCCATAGCGTTTTGACATCTGTTTTGTGGACTCGCTTATCAAATCAATGCATGCCCATGAGGTATATCCCATTAAATCAACACCATCCTCTGCAATAGCATCATACATACACTGAAAGTGTTGACGATAATACTCGATTCGATATGTATCATGGATTTTTCCATTTACCAATGCATCCTTGGCCCCCAATCCGTTTTCGACTATAAACAATGGCTTTCGATATCGATCATATAGCTCTACTAATGAAACCCTCAATCCTATCGGATCGATTTGCCATCCCCACTCACTGGAAGGTAAATAAGGGTTTTTTAAAGCCATAACAGTATTTCCTGCTGTTTTTTCTAAATCATCCTCATCCGCTGCAACACAGCTTGACATATAATAGCTAAAGGAAACAAAATCAACAGGATAATTTTTCATAATCTCATCATCCCCCTCCTGCTTTTCGATATGAATGCCATGATTTTCATAATACTTTAATAAATATGACGGATATTCACCGAATACCTGTGTATCGGAATACGCATAAATATTGCGCATTCTCTTTTGTGATTCCAATATATCCTCCGGTTTACAGGTCATAGGATAGAACGAAAGCTTTGTTATCATACAGCCTACTTTGGCATCGGGAATAATTTCATGACAGATTTTCGTAGCTAATGCGCTTGCGACAAATTGATGATGCATAGCCTGGTAACAGACTTCTTCAAAATTCATACCAGCAAAGCGATCCTTTACCAATCCTCCGGTAGTATAAGGATGACGGATGATACTATCGATTTCATTGAATGTAATCCAATACTTTACTTTATTTTTGTATCGCTCGCAGATTACATTTACATACCTTTCAAAAAAGGAAACCAGCTCTCTTGCATACCAGCCATTGTATTTTAAAACAAGATGTATCGGTGGCTCATAATGTGACATGGTCACAAGGGGCTGTATTCCGTGTGCCAGCAATTCGTCAAACACATCATCATAGAATTTCAATCCTTCTTCATTCGGATATAATTCATCACCATTCGGAAAGATACGGCTCCATGCAATAGACATACGGAATACCTTGAATCCCATCTCGGCCAGCAGCGCTATATCCTGCTTATAGCGATGATAAAAATCACTTCCATGACGTTTAGGATAATTTACCGTATCCTGTAAATTCTCCAAAGCCTTCTCTATATCCCTGGTTGTAACTTCATTCAATTTATGATAGTCTTTCACACTTACATCCCGCTTCATTTTGGCGCAATCAGATACAGATATCCCCTTGCCGCCTTCATTATATCCGCCTTCGATTTGATTCGCCGCTGTCGCTCCTCCCCATAGGAACCCTTTTGGAAATTTTCTCATTTTCCTTTCCTCCCTACTGTCAAAATAATTCCGGTTTTTTCTATCGTCGGTATCTCATTCACAAACACCTGATAGTCTGCTGTATTTGTTATAATGATTGGAGTTGTGCAATCAAAACCTGCTTGTTTGATGTTTTCAATATCAAATTTCAGCAAAACATCCCCGCGATGTACTTTATCCCCTGCTTTCACATGACTCTCGAAATATTTCCCCTCCAGCTCTACCGTATTGATTCCTGCATGAAATAGTATTTCTGCTCCATTTTCTGCTTCCATTCCGATTGCATGCTTTGTTTCAAACACCATCTTAACTGTTCCATCACAAGGTGCTTTCAATATTCCGGAGGATGGTATAATTGCAATTCCCTCACCTAAAACCTTTTGGGAAAACATTTCATCATGGACATCAGTTAGTGGAAGGATATCCCCTTCTAAAGGGATGTACAGATTTTCTTTATCACTTTCCTCATGACAGATTTCAAAATCCTTCTTATTTTCATCCTTCCAGAAAATCATCGTTAAGATAAATGACAAAGATAAAGCACCGATCAAACCAATAACAGCAAAGACGATATTCATTCCATTATCCGGATCAACGAACATTGTAATACTAGGCAAGCCTGGACCGACAGCAACAAACGCCTTCAGTCCAACAAGTCCAAGGAATGCCCCGATGACGCCGCTGCTAATCATTATGGATGCCAATACTCTTTGATTTTGAAGCGCTATACCATATAAAGCAGGTTCTGTAATCCCCATCAATGCCGAGATTCCAGCGGATGCAGCAATAGCTTTTTGCTCTTCATTTCTTGATTTTATCGCAACCGCAAAGCATGCGCCAGATTCAGAAATATTGTGTGCCAGAGACGCTGCGTTATATAGTATTTCATAACCGAGTGTCCCTAATGATGAAACTACATAAGGAATCATCGCCTTATGCATACCGGTAGATACCATCAACGGCAGAATACAGGCAACAATAGCTACTGCAAGGAAGCCTAATTTTGCATACAGGAACATAATCACAGATGCAAGACCTTCTCCTACTGTATATCCCAAAGGTCCCAGAATCATCAATGTAACAGGTACAGTGACAGCTAATGCAACCATTGGTACAAAAAATGTACGAATAACTTTAGGTGTTACTTTATTTAACGCCTTTTCCATCATTCCCAGAAACAGGGTACATAGAATCGCCGGAAACACCTGAGAGCTGTAAGCTACATTCTTTAAGCCAATTCCCAGTAAATCAATACCTTCCACAAGCATTGTAGTCATATTAGGAAGTAATAGAACACCTACTGCGGCAATCGCAACCATTTTATTCGTCTTAAGCTTTGCCGCTGTTGTATAAGCAACCATGATCGGCATAAAATAGAAGGTGGCATCACTAATAGAAAGTAAGACCTTATAAATATTATCCTGTGCGCTCAGTATTTCCAAAGTACTCAAAAGCACCAAAATGGATTTTAAAATACCCGCTCCAGCCATCACAGGAATTAAGGGCTGAAATATGCCAATCAGATATTCCAGCAATAGCTCCGTTACTTTCTTCTTTCCTTTCGTGCTTATCGATTCATCAATAGTAATCAGCTTCATTATTTCATCATAAACTTCGATAACCGAATTCCCGATCACAACCTGTACCTGTGAATTGACAATCAGCTTCATCACGCCCTGTACCTTCTTTAAGCCCTCCTGATTTACATTCTCCTGATTTGCTACAGTAAAACGGAGTCTGGTCGAACAATGCTCTAAATTAACGATATTTTTCTCTCCACCGATATAGTGTAGTATATCAGCTGCACATTTTTTATAATCCATGAATAAATTCCTCCAATTTGTCTTACGTTCGCTTTTTTGGCCAAAAAAAGGCAGAATCCACAACATAAAATGAAAATCATCATTTCTGTTGTTTAGATCCTGCCTGAACATTTATTGTCAGTTACATGTCTGAACAATCATATTATAGCATCATATTTTTTTACGTCAATACTTAATTTACTTTTTCAATGAAGCATGCGAATTAAAAGAGTTTAAACTGATGTATTCTTGAATTTTATTTGCAGGCTGTGCTTTCCTCCATTTGCAGTGTCACGACCATTACCTGGGGCCGGTTGTTGATTCGCTGCGGTGCGCGACTGTTCCCGAGCCCTCGTGATACGACCATCGTACAACCATTCAGCTCATAAGCTCCATCCGTATAGGAAGGAAAGATTCCCTGATCCGGCGCATACAGCGCCCCCAGCTTGGGTACTACAATCTGACCGCCATGTGCATGTCCGCAGAATGCCAGAGATACGCCCTCCCTTGCATAATCCGCAAAATGCTCCGGACGATGAGAGAGCAGGATAGAAAAGGATGTATCTACGGTCTGCATGAGGTTATGCAGATTCATGAAATACCGATCCGATGCATAGGGATAGAATTTTTTATCCTTCAGCCCCAGAATGGATATGCTTTCCTCCTTGCGCGACAGCTCCAGCTTGCTGTTCTCCAATACCTGCACCCCGTAATCCAGCAGCACCTGCTTCAAATGCGGATATATGGGGGAAACCGCTTCATGATTTCCCGGCACATAATACACCGGTGCCACTGTAACCGCCTGTTTTATCAGCTGTACAACCGGCTGCATTGTATTCTTTGCAGTTCTGCGCCGATCGATCAAATCTCCTGTGATAACAATGATGTCCGGTGCACTCATACGGATTTTGCGAAGCAGATGCTTTTGATGATACCCAAAGCGTGTAGTATGCAGATCGGACAGCTGTACAATTCGAAATCCCGCAAAAGAGGCAGGAAGCTTCGCACTGCGCACCCGCAGATGACATACATCCAGACAGCGGTTCTCATGATACGAGAGTGCGAGTGCTGCGGCAGTGAATGCAGCCCCGGCCACCGTATATGTTTTTTTCTTCATATGATTTCCTCCTTGCCTGATTTGCGATATAATACCTGTGGTGATACATATGAAACAGCATATTGCATTCATCGGCTCCAGTGTGGCCGATGTCATCATTAGAATTCCTCATCTTCCTGTACGACAGGAGGATATCAATATCGAATCACAGACGCTTTCCCTTGGCGGCTGTGCCTTTAATGCCGCATGGATGTGCCGTTTGCTTGGTGGTGACCCGCTATTCTTTTCTCCGGTAGGTACCGGAATCTACGGTGACTTTGTCCGCCGCCAGCTACAGGAACACAGGATTGACATTCTGCTGGAAAGCAAGGAAGAAAACGGTTGCTGTTTCTGTCTGGTGGAGTCAGATGGTGAGCGCACCTTTCTCAGCCACCATGGTGCGGAATACCGATTTCAGAAGGAATGGTTCTCCCTGCTGGATTCCTATGGTGTTGATACCGTCTATGTGTGCGGTCTGGAGCTGGAAGAGAAAACTGGCATATACATTCTCGATTATCTGCAAAAGCATCCGCAGCTTACCATCTATTTCGCTCCCGGTCCACGACTGTCCGCACTTTCGCAAGGCTGTATCGAGACGCTGTTCAACCTGCACTGCATACTGCATCTAAATGAAGAGGAAGCCTGCAGCTTTACCGGCTGTCCGACTGTTCAACAGGCCGCAGAAAGTCTCTATGAACGTACACACAATATCGTTATCATCACCCTTGGCTCACGGGGATGTCTGCTGCAGCAGGAAGGAAAATGTACACACATTCCTACAGAAGCGGTTCAAATTCAGGATACAATCGGTGCCGGAGATGCCCATATCGGCAGCATCATCGCGTTGCGCGAGCAGGGCTATAGCTGGCAGGATACGCTTCGCATTGCCAATCGCATTTGCGGATATATCGTTTCCATACCGGGCGCCCTTATACATGAAGATGAGCTGACAGCCCTGTCCCTATTCTGAAACACTGCTCAGCTTGCCACTGGTGGAATCCATCATAAATCCGTAAATACGCACATCCTTTGGTATGAGAGGATGTTTTTTTAACAGCTCCACACTCTTTGCCACACTCACACAGCCATCATCAAAGCCCTCCAGCCAGCGGTCAAAATCAATTCCGCAGTATCGCAGAGATTCAATGGCGTTGTTCGAAATACCGCGCTTACGCATATTCTCCAGCAAATTTTCGGCATCCATATGCTGTACACCGCAATTCGTGTGACCGATTACCAGAATTTCCTCCACACCCAGTTCATAAATGGCAATCAAAAGACTTCGTACAACACTGCCAAAAGGATGTGTAATAACTCCTCCTGCGTTCTTTATAATTTTTGCATCGCCGTTTTTTATACCAAGTGCTGCCGGCAGCAGCTCAATCAGCCGCGTATCCATACAGGTAACGATAGCCAGACGCCGATCCGGATATTTGCTTGTTTGATAAGGCTCATAGCCCTTGTTCTTTACAAATTCCTCATTGTAGCTCAGAAGATCTTCAATCACTGACCTTCCTCCTTTCACATGTGTGAGCATTATACCATGAAATCATCAAGGAATTGTGTGAGACTTTGTTTTCTGAAAAAGTAAATCAGCCAGGCGAACAGACCCAGCACCGCCATGATAAAACAGAAGGCAAAGGTGTAATCCTCCTGCGTTTGTTTAACCGGTTCCAGATGAAGCGTCAGCACATAGCTGCGATTATAGTTGTATGGTGTTATCGCAAAGGTCACATCCTCCTTCAAGCGGTAATCCTTTTCCTTTTCATCCAGATGCAGACGATATGTGCCTATTGGCAGCTTCTGCAGTTCAATACTGTCTCTGTCACTGGTGATATTCCGAAGCTTCTTCCCCTGCTCATCCAGCAGCTCCATGGAAACATGGGATATTTTTTCATCATTCTCCTGCCGGATACGAAGCTTTACCGTCCCCAGCATACGTTCATTTACAACCTTCCAGCTTTGCTTCTTCTCCTGTGTTCCATCATATACAAAGCTGATGCGCTGTTTTGTTTTCTGATAGCCATAATCTGTCTGCGTCTGGATGAGCTGATATTCTCCGTAATCAAGATCATGTAAAACGATTCTGCCCGTTTTATCACTGGTCAGCTCCTGCAGAGGCTCCCCATAGCTGATAAGCTGAAATGCGGCTCCCTCAAGGGGTTTTCCGGTATCATCCTGTACCTGAACCACCCCCTGTACCACTTCTTCCTTAGCCTGCACAGGGGTTAGAAATACAGATATACAAACTCCACACAGGACACATGCTTTGATCATCGCTATCACCTCAATCTATCCTATGTGAGGTGTTCATGTTTTAAGCCTGATTTTCATCGACAAAAAAAGACTGCGGAATATTCTCCCCAGTCTTCTCAGCTATTCGCTTTTACTCACCTTGCGGTATTACATCCTGATCCAGCATTGCATGAAGCAGCGCAACGACTTCCTTATTCGTTTTTTCTCTGGCCTCTACGATCTCCAAAATCGTTTTCGTTCGAATGGCAGTCAGCTCTTCATTCAGATCATGCGGTATTTTCTCAATTGCCGAAAATGCCTCCTGCAGATATTCCTTCTGCTGTAAAATTGTATCAATCCTTGTTAAGATATCCTTCTTATTATTTGTCTCCAAAGTCTTTTCCTCCATGTTTTCCGGCGGCGTAAACAGACAGATGCAGGATGCTGTCACATAGTACGCCCTGCCTTTTTTCACCAGTCCTCTTGCACGGCGCTCATAGGTATTTTGCAGATGAACACCCTGCTCATCAATGACCTCTATATGCTTCATTTTCTCATCCTCTTTGTACCTTCGTCTTTTTATGATGGGTGTCTCCCCCTGTACAGCTTAACCATACCCCGTATACTTTGATAATGCAAGCTTTTTTCTTGTTTTTTTAGCCAACCAGCATCACGGTATAAGAAAACCGCAGACCCAAACAATCTGCGGTTATGTTACTATTTAAAATACTTCTTTACCAACTCATCCATCTTTCCGTTTTCCTTCATCGTTTTGATGGCTTTGTTGAATTCATCCTTCAATTTGTTGTCCTTCTGGAAAATCATTGCATTACCCGCAAGCTCAGCACCGGCTTCAAACTTGTAGTAGCTCAAATCTTCGTTATCTGCCGCAAGCTCCTCTGCTACTGCTTTTTCAACGACCATGGCATCAATGACTCCCTTTTTCATTTCCAGAACCATATCGGAATAAGCCTTTCTCTTGTCCAGCTTCAGCTTATATTCATCCTGAAGAGAGTTCAGAATGGATTCCTGAATGGTACCCATCTGCGTACCGATTTTCTTTCCTTTGATATCCTCTGTTTTTTTCATACCGCTGCTCTTCATTGTCAGCACATAGTTCTGTGCATCCTCTCCTGCATAGTATACATCAGAGAAATCCACCTGCTTTGCACGCTCCTCGGTATATGTGATGCCTGCAATACCGATATCTGCTTTTCCCTGCTTTACTGAAGGCACGATACCGTCAAAGTCAACATCCTCCCATTTCACGGTATAGCCTGCCAGTTTGGCAGCCTCATTCATAACGTCGATATCAAACCCGTACAGATTTCCCTTTTCATCCACCATCTCATATGGCTTGTAGCCGGAATTTGTATAAACGGTCAGCTCCTTCTTCGCCGTATCGCTTCCCTCTCCTGCTCCATCATCCTTGCTGCCGCAGCCCGCAAGTCCAGCCATCATAACAACAGCCATCAATCCAGTCAGTAACTTTTTCATCTTCTATTTCCTCTCTTTCCTTTTCTATATCATTTTTGACAGAAATTCCTTTGCCCTTGCCGTTTTCGGCTCTTCAAAGAACTCTGCTGCCTTACTGCATTCCTCAATATTTCCCTTATCCATGTAGATGACATAATCCGCAACCTTTTTGGCAAAGTTCATCTCATGAGTCACAACAATCATCGTAATACCGGTATGGTTCAAATCCTGAAGAACCTTCAGTACCTCACCGGTCATTTCCGGGTCCAGGGCGCTCGTCGGCTCATCAAACAGCAGGACATCCGGCTCCATCGCCAATGCTCTCGCTATCGCACATCGCTGCTTTTCACCACCGGACAGCTGATGCGGATAAGCGTCTGCACGATGCCGTAAGCCGACCTTTTCCAAAAGGGAGAGTCCCTTCGCTCTGGCTTCCTCCGCGTTCATCTTTTTCACCTTGCGAAGTGCATACGTAACATTGTCAATGGCTTTCATGTGATCAAACAAATTGAAATTCTGGAAAACCATTCCGATTTTTTCACGGACACGTGCCAAATCTGTTTTCGGATCATTGATTTTTGTTTCATTGTAAAATATATCCCCGCTGGTCGGTACCTCCAGCATATTCAGACAGCGAATGAAGGTTGACTTTCCTCCGCCGCTGCTGCCGATAATAGCATAGGTTTTTCCATCCTCGAAGGTAAAATTGACATCGAAGAGAACCTTTACACTATCACCGTAATTCTTATATAAATGCTCTACTCTAATCATATTTCAGCTTCCTTTCAATCGCCTTTCCAATGAGGGACAATACCTTATTCATAATATAATATACAAGGAACACAATCAGCAGCGGTTCAAAATCCGCATAGGTCTGATTCTTAACCGCATAGAACCAGTACATCATATCATGCAGACCAATCACAGATACGATGGAGGTTTCCTTGGTCAGTGTGATAAATTCATTGATAACCGCTGGCAGTACATTACGAAATGCCTGAGGGATAATAATATCTTTTCCAATATCTTTACCGGATACTCCCAATGCCTTCGCTGCCTCAATCTGCCCCTTATCAATACCATCAATACCGGCACGCATAATTTCTGACATATAGGCACCGGAGTTCAGGGAGAATACCAGAATTCCCGCAACCCAGTTGTTGATATTAAGCCCCGGAACCAGACTGGGAATACCGAAATAGATAAAAAACATCTGTACATATACCGGTGTTCCACGAAACAGATCAATATACGCCGCAACAATCAGATTGAATACCTTGTTCATCCTTCTTAGAAATACCGTCGCCAGACCAATCAGCGTTCCAAAGAATGCGGAAGCCAGGGACAATCCAAGAATAACCGGCACGCCACTTAACAGCAGCTGCCAGAACCTTTCTATTACTGTAATATCAAAATTCATAAAATCTCCTTCCTCTCTATAAAAATAAAATCGCCCTTCAAAAAATCAAAGGACGATTGCTCGCGGTACCACCTTAGTTCCGCCCGTTTGCACAACGGACGACGCTTATGCCTGTAACGTCAGGTAACACGGAACTGCCTCATGCCGCAGCGTTCGACAATCCAACTCCCAGACACGTTCCATCCTGTTTTACTCTCCTGCTCTCACCGGTATGCAGGCTCTCTTTGCAGCATTTCAGATGTACTACTTCTGTTCTCAGTTGTTAATATAACACTATTATACACGGATGCAAAAAGATTGCAACACTTTTCTGTAAATTTTTTGAAAAATATTTCATGTTTTTGTTTCAGGGCATTTTCATCAAATTTATATCATGAAAAGATTGTAAGATGGGCTAGTATATAGGGCGTTTCCCTGCTTTCCCATATACTGTAGGGAAAGGAGATGTTACATGATGATTTCAACAGCCGCATTAAAACCGGGAAGCATCGGAATTGGTGTAAACAAACAGCAGGCATATTTGAATATGATGCAGGAAAAGGGGTTCATCAATACCCGTAATCTGCAGGATGGTGTATATGGCACCAGAACGGAGCAGGCCGTACGGGAATGGCAGCGTTATGCAAACCTTCCGATTGATGGTGAAATCGGCAACGATACCTGGGATTCCATTGTAAACAAGCTTCGTGATCTACAGATTGTCACCAATATTCCTGTCGCAAGCAGCTCTTACTACCTCAGCTCTGGTGCGCAGGGAATTTCCGTCTTTAAAATGCAGGAATATCTGAATGAGATTGCTGCTGTCAACAAATGCTTGCGTCCGATACCGGTAGACGGCATGTATGGTCCAAGAACTACCACCATGGTACAGCAGTTCCAGTATTTATATGACTTAAACATCGACGGTGTCATTGGAAAGGCAACCTGGGATGCCATCGTTAACGAGCGTAATAAGCTGTAGGATGAAATTCACAAAACGATAACGGGAGGATTGTCTTTCCTGCCGTTTTCTACATAGAATATAACAATAATCCACCAGTATTGTGATCTGCTTAACCGACAAAAAAAGTACAGCAGAAGCTATCTGTGCTGCACCTGTGTTTAGGAAAAACGAATGGGGCGGTCAAATTCCAGAACCTCCTGTTCAACATACTTTTCTATTGCATTCAGCTGGTTTTTCTGAAAGATATCCGGCATCCTTCGCTTTTGCAGCAGATAGGTCAGCATGCCGAGCATAATAGACTCCAACGCCGCGATGATGAAATAAATTTTGAGAAACAGTGTTAAAACAAGGAAGACAGCCAGAAACAATATGCCTACGATCATAAGCAGGCGACGGTTGATGCCCCTGTAGGTTTCCTCCAGAAACGCTGTGTAGCGCTCAATAAAAGCATTCATTGCATCACTGCATGCATATCCCTGCAAGTCCAGAAAACGGGGGCGTTTTTTTCTGGGATTGCGCATGCATTCCTGTATTGCATACATCCGCATGGCACAATAGCGCGCCGCATTTTTATTTCCCTGCTCCTCATAGCAAAGTCCCTTCATATACATGAGCTTCATATACGAAGCATCGTCCAGCTCCTCCTTAGGATGCGTCATTAAATCATGCAGTGGTTCCTGCACATCCGCACCGGCGTGATTCTGCAGTGCAAAGAAGCGTTCCCACAGTACATTCAGTCTTGTATCAAAAGCTGTTTCACTCATCATCTCATCCATACCCTTTACTCCTTTTTATTTCCATTATTATATCATATCCGTGAAGCAATCACCCGCAAATGTAAACATACGCTCATATATGTATGCTATCCAGCAATGCGTTCCTTCAGCTTTTTCATTTCACTGGTACGAACCCGCTCGATATGCAGGGCAAGATATCCGATTTCTGTTTCCGGAATATCCTTATGATAGACCTTGCGCAGCTCCTCACAGATTTTCTGCGCCGTTTTGTAGGCATAGGGAAACTGCTTCGATACATAATCGCCGACATCCATCTGCAGCTCCTCATCCGATTGCAGCCGCAGCATCAGAAACTTCATATGATTCATCAAACGGGTATAGGACATGGAATTGGTATCGATTGAAATCCCATAGTCCCGCTCCACCTCTTCGATACTGTCGCGTATGATAACCGCTGTCTGCATCGCCTCTGAAACCTTGTCTTCCCCTCTTGCGGAATGCACGTGCAGCGTGATATAGCCGATTTCTCCTTCATTGATCGTATAGCCGCACATTTCCTCGATAATTGCCTTTCCCTGCAAGGCGACCTCATATTCCTCCCGGTAAAGCAAAGCGATTTCACTGGCGAAGGGATTGGAAATATCCATATTTGCCTTCATCCGCTCAATGGAAAAAGCGATATGATCCGCCAGCGGCAGCAATATGTTTTTATCAACCTCATGAAATCTGGCCTGCGCAAGCTGCAAAATTCTGCCTGCGACCTCAATGAAGATTGGATTGACCTCCTGTATGATTTCCATGGCATCCCCATGATCATTTGTTTCCGTGAACCGATACAGCTCCACGCCCGCACCCAGGGTGATGGAATCCCCGTTTTTCTTTCCGAAGCCGATCCCCTTCCCCAGGAATATCATGGATACACCGGATGCATCCTGTACCAGTACACTGTTGTTGTTTAATGTTTTTACAACGGTATACATAAATGTCCCCCTTTCCTAAAACCCGTTTCCTTATACACCTATTCCTTACCTGCCTGACGTAACAGATAATCCTCCAAATCCGATTTTATAATCGTCACACGGGGACCGTAAATAATCTGCAGACCGCGACTTTTCTTATAGATACCGGCAGCTCCGCTTGCCTGCAGCAATATATCATCCATCTGCATTGGATCCTTCATCGCCACATGAAGTCTTGTCGCACAGCAGTCCAGACTTATGATATTGTCCTTTCCTCCAAGTCCTGCACAGATCAAAGAGGACAGGGCATCTGCATCGCTATCTTTTTTCTCTATTTGCTGTCCTTCATCCGTTTTCTCCACCACCGCAAGCCTCTCGCTGACTTTTATTTCCTGTGATTCGCTTTCTCTTCCCAGTGTCTTGAAATCGAACCTTTTGATCAGAAAGGTGAACAGCACATAGTAGATGATAAAATAGAAAACGCCGACAACGACGATCATAATCCAGTTGGTTTTTGCATTTCCCTGAAGAATGCCAAACAAAAACAGATCGATCAATCCTCCGGAAAAGGTTAAGCCAACACCGACCTGCAGCATATGCATGAGCATAAATGCACAGCCTGCCAGTACACAGTGTATGACATAAAGCAGCGGGGCCGCAAACAGAAAGGTATATTCCAGTGGCTCGGTGATACCGGTCAGCATACTCGTAAGCGCAGCGGAAATCAGCAGTCCTCCGGCAATTTTCTGTTTTTTGGGCAAAGCACAGTGATACATGGCAAGGGCAGCTCCGGGAAGACCGAACATCATCAGTGGAAATTTACCGGACATGAAGCGCGTTGCCTCTACGCTGAAGCGTACGGTATTGGGATCCGCAAGCTGAGCAAAGAAGATATTCTGTGCTCCCTGCACACTGACTCCCGCAATTTCCATCGTACCGCCAACTGCCGTCTGCCAGAACGGAAGATAAAAGACATGATGAAGCCCGAAGGGAATCAGTGCGCGCTCGATCACCCCGTAAAGAAAGGTTCCGTAATACCCGGAGCGTTGCACGATATCCCCAAGCATATAAATCCCCTCCTGTAAAACCGGCCAGATATAGAACATCAGAATGCCGACCAGCAGATAGACGATGGAACAGATGATGGGCACAAAGCGTGTTCCTCCAAAGAAACTCAGAATGCGCGGAAGCTGAATTTTGTAAAAACGATTGTGTAGTGCAGCCGTACCAAGCCCTACAAGGACTCCGCCAAACATCCCCATCTGTAAAGAGGTGATGCCGGTCACTGAAGTTACAGAGCCTTCCGGAAGCGATCCCGCCATATCCGTAAGCTCCAGCATCGTAGCGATGGAGGTATGCATGATGAAAAAGCTGATCGCGGATGCAAGAACTGCGACCTCCTTTTCCTTCTTCGCCATCCCCAGTGCCACCCCCATAGCAAATATCAGGGGCAGATTCGTAAATACGATATTGCCGGCATTGCTCATCACCTTGAATATCATATAGAAGAATGTTCCTTCACCCAAAAGCCATTGCAATCCATAGGCAGCGATCATATTGGGATTGCTGAGTGATTCCCCGATTCCCAGCAGCAGACCCGCAACCGGAAGTATGGCAATCGGCAGCATAAAGCTTCTTCCCACCCGCTGCAGAACATTGAGCATGCGATCTTTCATATATGTTCTGTATGAGTCGCCCGTACAGCGAATTCATACACTCCTTTCTCCTTACAACTAAACCATATATAATATGGTACCAATTTTGGAAGATATTGTAAAGGAAAAAACAACATTCGATTTCCATATTGTGCCTGTATTTCTTTACTATTCACATGCACCCATATGCTGAAAAAGGGAGTCAACATTTCTGTTGAAACCCTTTTTGTAAGCACGCTGTATCAGCAGGATGCCTGATCCTCTTTTTTTCTGTGAACGATGCGTCTGATACTTCGTTTGATGACATCAAGGAAGCTCAGGGAACGCACCATCCGCTCTTTGTCTACATAGTTTGCGACCGCACGCAGCAGGGCTTTGTTGTCGCGGGAGGAGAAGGAGAATGTACCGCTGCTTTTTGTCATGACTGCAAAGCGTGAAATCTTTCTGCCTTTGAACAATACAGAAGCAACGATGGTATCCACCTCGTCCCAGGGAATCTGAATATAATCCTTAACATTGCGATCATTATAAAACTCGAAGGCCCGATCCCCTACCATGATCTTCCCATACGCTGATAATCCCATATAGGAAATACCCTTGACTGTATAATCCACCGTTGTGTTTCTTGACTGTACCATATCTGATTTCCTCCTCTGCCGCGAAGCTATGCAACCTTTTTAAACGGCTCCTACATCACGCCGCCAAGACGTGCCAGAATACCTACGATGAATAAAGCTATGATAATGATGATCGGTGATACCTTTTTCTTTAACAGCCAGCAGCACAGCAGCGTCAGCAGCAATGCTGCCAGTCCCGGAATCAGCTGATCCAGATTCTGCTGCAGGGTTGTCACCTTTTCCACATTTAAGCCGGTGCTTCCCAGTGCATCGTACTGCGTAATAGCCTCACGTACACCGTCAATGCCGCTGGACAGGTTATCCCAGTCAATGAACGCTCCCTTTGACTGTGTAACCGTAGATACAACAGGTGTAAAGGAAATGCTTACCCAGCGCTGTACAAGAGATCCGATGATAAACATACCCAGAATGGATGCCCCGCTTGTTATTTTACCAAGCAGACCACCGGAAAGATCCTTTACAATAGAGGTTCCCACCTTGTAGCCGAACTCCTGTGTATACCAGATAAAGGCCCAGCGGATCACATTCCATGCCACAAAGAACAGCAGTGGTCCGATGATGTTTCCGGACAATGCCAGGGATGCACCAAGCGCTCCCAGAATCGGACGCAGGGTAAACCAGAATACCGGATCTCCGACACCTGCCAGCGGTCCCATCATACCGACCTTGACACCCTGTATTGCCGCATCATCCACAGACACCCCGTTGGCACGCTCCTCTTCAAGTGCCAGCGTAACACCCATAACCGGTGCAGACACATAAGGATGTGTATTATAGAATTCCATATGACGCTTCAATGCGGCAATCTGGTCATCCTTATTCGGATACAGCTTTTTAATGGCAGGGATGATGGAATAACACCAGCCGCCATTCTGCATACGTTCATAATTCCAGGAACCCTGAAGGAACTGATGACGCCATGCAACTGACAAACGATCTTTTTTCGATAATGTAATTTTCTCCATGTTTTCTTCCTCCTTCAAGATCAATAATCATTCAATATATCGCCAAGCGGATCACCGGTATTACTGCTTCCTCCGCCGTTATTGGAACCACCGTGCTCCTTCAGTCCCAGATAAATCAGTGCAATGACAACACCGATTACGCCCAGTGCGATCAGCGTCAGCTGGTTCAGTGCAGCTAGCACAAAGCCCAGAGCGAAGAACGGCCAGGTTTCCTTTGTTGCCATCATGTTGATAACCATGGCATACCCTACTGCAGCAACCATTCCTCCACCGACTGCCATACCACCGGACAGCCAGGATGGCATCTGATTCAATACATCGGTAACAACACCCGGAGATACGACGCACAGGGCAGCAGCAGGAATCGCGATACGTACACCCTGCAGCAGGATAGCAAGCATCTGCCATACCTCCATCATGCGGATATTTCCCTTTTCAGCAGCGGCATCCATAAAGTGAACCATTGGAATTGCAATGGTACGACAGATCATTGTTAAAAACAGACCTGCTACGGACAGCGGTACGGCAACAGCAATGGATGTGGAAATTGCGTTATTTACATCGGTTGCTCCACCCTGCAATCCCAATACCATGATGATTGCCGATGCAACAGAAGCCAGGGCGGCATCCGGAGCAATCGCTGCTCCTACGTTTGCCCAGCCCAGTGCCATCATCTGCAGGGAGCCTCCTAAAATGATACCTTCCTTCATATGACCGCTCACGATACCGATCAGCGTACATGCTACCAGTGGCTGATGGAACTGAAATTCATCCAGGACCCCTTCCATACCAGCCAGAAGAGCAACGATAACGATTAGTAAAATTGTAATAATTGACATTATGATCTCCTCCTGTTCCTTAAGCCAGCTCTGCTTTGGCTTTCTTTATAATATCGTCCATGTTTTCTTTGGAATCGTTTGGTACCTTGCGCACATCAAACTGGATTCCCTTTGCTTTCAGCTTTTCAAAGGTTTTGACATCGTCCTTACCAAGAGACAGCACCTTGCTCACTGCAATCTTTCCGACGGAATGTGCCATGGAGCCGATATTCAGCTCCTTCACGTCCACGCCGCCTTCAATGGCACGAAGCGCATCCTGCGGTGTTTCAAACAGCAGCATCGCTTTTGTATTTCCAAAACGCGGGTCCTTTGCGACCTGAATCATTTTATCAACCGGAACAACGTTGGCCTTCACACCCGGAGGAGCCGCCTGTTCAATCAGGTTTTTTCGCAGCTCATCCTTTGCAACACCGTCGGAAACCACGATGATACGCGTTGGCTTAACGGTTTTTGTCCATGCTGTGGCTACCTGTCCATGCAACAGACGGGAATCAATACGTGCCAGCACATATTTGATATGTCCGTCTCCGATTACGGTTCCCTCAGGAATCGCTCCCTGCGGCGTCACCGGCTCAGCTGCCTGTTTTTCCTGTGCAGGCTCCAGTGCCTCCGGAAGCAATCGAACCCCTTCCTTTGCCACCCCATATACATGTGCGGCAATCTCCTGTGCGGATTCCATTGACATTCTGGATGCAAATGCTTCAATCAGCATCGGCAGATTCAATCCTGTAACGACAGCCCATGTGTCTTCATGACCGTTGATCAGTCCACTGGTCTGATTGAACGGTGTACCGCCCCAGAGGTCTACCATGAACAGGACCTGCTCAGGATTTTCGAATGTAGTGATTGCTTCTTCCATTTTTGCGCGAATGTCATCCGGTCCTTCACTTGGCTGCAGTGTTACTGCTTTTACATTGGGCTGCGTTCCGAAAATCATTTCCCCGGATTGCAGAATGCCTTTCGCAAAATCACCGTGACTTGCAAGAATAATTCCTACCATTTTTTCTCCTACCTTTCTTTTTTTGAATCCCTCGCAATGCAAAAAAACAGGCATCACTCTTCGATTGGATAGACTCCGCCTTTACTCGGTAATCCATCTTCTCAAATAGTTAATGCCTGTTCTTGATAACAGTAACACACCACGAAGTATTCACTTTTTACGGGTAAATAATATCATTGGTATCGCTTACTGTCAATTCTTTTTTTCATTATTTCTTGTATACAGCCATCAAAGCTGCGCGCTTTAGCACCCAGCTTTCAAGAGAAGCTGCACACACTAAAAGCATATCCTGACACCTGCCTATGCGATGGCCCTGTCTTCTTGTACACCATTGCCGTTTTCCAATGATGAGCAACCCGGGCAATGGATCCATCACACTGTCCCACTGCTTTCACATACCCTTTTGGCGCATGGCTTTCGGTGCATGCAGGAAAGGATAGCATACTCATACAGGGTACGGTTCTCATGCGGTGACATGCTATAAAAACAGGGAAATCCAATGCTGTGATATGCAGCAACAGCAGCTCGGATTCCCCTTTTCAATACGATTGAAAGCCGCGAATGCGAAGACAGCAGCGATAAGATTTCTATATCATACCTTCTGCTTTTCTCCCTGCTGATAGGCCTCATACAGAGCTTGTCCGCTTTTACAGCCTTTTGAACAGCCGCTACATCCCCCACTGCAGGATTCCTCTTTGCGAATCGAACGCAGTGCAAGGATGATCAGCAGCAGCAAAAGTAATGAAATGATAATGGTAGCCATCCTTCATCAATCCTCTCTTTCTTGGTGTCAGGCATTGACCTTTACTTTTTCAAGATGCACCTGTTTTTTAGATTCCGAACGAAACAGCAGATACAGCATAACCAGCAGGAAAAGCAGAGCGATGATCAGACCGATCCCGAATACGCCGGTTGTAAAGAAGGTTGCGAACTGGAAGATCATAAAGGCAATCACATAGGCGAATACACACTGATAAGCGACAGCGAAGATCGTCCATTTCGCATTGTTCATTTCACGCTTGATCGCACCGATTGCGGCAAAGCATGGTGCGCACAGCAGATTGAATACCAGGAAGGAGTATGCTGCTGCAACCGTGAAGCTTGCTGCCAGCGTTCCCCAGATTTCTAATCCATCCTCTGCCACTTCGGCAAAGCCGTACAGGATACCAAAGGTAGCCACGACATTTTCCTTTGCGACCAGACCGGTAATTGCGGCAACGGATGCCTGCCAGTCTCCCCAGCCCAGCGGTGCAAACAGCGGTGCAATCGCAGAGCCCAGATTCGCCAGGAAGCTTTCGTTTAGCTGCGATTCTTCCAGCATGGTGAAGCCTCCGTTTACGAAGCCGAAGTTGGAAGTAAACCAGATAAAGATCGTAGACAGCAGAATAATGCTTCCCGCTTTCTTGATAAAACTCCATCCGCGCTCCCACATACTGCGAAGAACATTCAAAGTCTTTGGAACGTGGTAGGCAGGAAGCTCCATGACAAACGGTGACGGATCACCTGCAAACATACGTGTTTTCTTCAACATGATACCAGATAATATGATGGCAGCAATGCCGACAAAATATGCGCTCGGTGCCACCCAGCTTGCTCCGTGGAACAGCGCTCCGGCAATCAGTGCAATAATAGGAAGCTTGGCGCTGCATGGAATGAAGGTCGTTGTCATGATCGTCATACGGCGATCCTTTTCACTTTCAATCGTACGGCTTGCCATGATGCCCGGCACACCGCAGCCGGTTCCGATCAGCATCGGAATAAAGGATTTACCGGATAATCCGAATTTGCGGAAAATACGGTCCATGATAAAGGCGATACGTGCCATATAGCCGCAGTCTTCCAGAATCGCCAGAAACAGGAAGAGCACCAGCATCTGCGGAACAAAGCCGAGAACTGCCCCGATACCGGCAATGATACCATCGACAAGCAGAGAAACCAGCCAGCCTGCAGTTCCAATGCCTTCCAGAAAGGAAGTCACAGCAGGAGGAATGATATCTCCAAACAGCACATCATTTGTCCAGTCCGTCACATACGTACCAACCGTCGTTACGGATACATAGTATACCAGATACATCACCACAGCGAAGATCGGCAATGCGAGCCAGCGGTTGGTAACAAAACGGTCAATACGGTCAGATACATTCATACCGCTGTGCTTTTTCACATAGGTCTGCTTCATCAGCTTAGCGATGTATTCATAGCGTTCATTGGTGATAATGCTTTCGGCATCATCGTCATAGCTATCCTCCAGCTCCTTACGCAAAGCATTTACGATGCTGCTGTCTGTACTGTTTAGCGGTGCGGATGTCATAATTTTCTCATCATTTTCCAGATATTTCACCGCATACCAGAAGCTGCTGGCTCCCTTTGCCTGCACGGCGCTCAGATCAGCAATTTTCAGCAGACAATCCTTCAGCAGTCCTTCGTAAATATTGGTAAAGGCAGTATGTTTGTTACTGAGCATACCGACTGCTTTCTGAATCAGTTCATCCAGTCCGCGGTTTTTCAATGCGGATACCTCCACAACCGGAATATTTAACAGATCAGACAGCTTGCATGTGTTCACTTCTGTTTTATTCTGCTGCATCAAATCCATCATATTCAGTGCCGCAACAACCGGAATACCCGTTTCCTGCAGCTGTGTTGTCAGATACAGATTTCTCTCCAGATTTGTTGCGTCGATAATATTGATAATCAAATCCGGCTGTTCTTCCACCAGATAGTTTCTTGCCACCACTTCATCCAGAGAATACGGTGACAGGGAATAGATACCCGGAAGGTCGGTAATCACGATATCTTTGTGACCCTTCAGCTTCCCTTCTTTTTTCTCTACGGTTACACCCGGCCAGTTACCTACATATTGGTTACTGCCTGTCAGTGCATTGAACATCGTTGTCTTTCCACAGTTTGGATTTCCAGCCAATGCGATTCTGTACATAATCTCCCTCCTCTGTTAGCTTAGACTAACTCAATCTTCAAAAAAATACATGTTATTCCACTTCGATCAGTGCCGCATCCGCCTTACGGATACTCAGCTCATAACCGCGCACGGTAAGCTCGATTGGATCTCCCAGCGGAGCAACCTTGCGGATATACACTTCCGTGTTTTTGGTAAGTCCCATATCCATCAGCTTTTTCTTAACCGACCCGGTAGAATTTAGTCTGCGGATCGTGACACTGTTTCCAGGTTTTACTTCCTTTAATGTCATGCTCATTTCCCTCCTATTTCACATGGATGCGGTTGGACAGGCTCTTATCCAATGCAATCCGTGTATCCTTTACATGGATGATGACATTGCCGCTCAGCTCATTCACCACGCTTACGTCAGCACCCTCTACAAAACCAAGTGCCGCCAGATGACTGCGAACCTCATCCTTACCATTCACCTTTGCGATTTGAAAGTTTTTTCCAATCGGTGCAGCTGTCAGTACCATATGTCAACCTCCTTTGTTAGCAAACACTAACCTTTCACATCCAAATATTAGCACAGGCTAACATGCCTGTCAACCAGTTTTTTCCTTGTATGCCCTTTCAGTCTTCGACTGTCAAGGAATATGCCCGAAGACAAATGTAAAGAAACGATTTTATCAAAGGCTTTCTAAACGAAATGCAGACCGAATGATCTGCACACGTTTTTATGCATTGGCGAAGCGTTCTCCCAAGGACTCACAGGCATCCAGGCCGTCAGCATCCGGTGTGTAATTTATAATCAGTCCGTTTTCAAACAGATTGGCTCCGGCTGCTTCCACACGTTCCTCCCAGCTCTGCATCCATTCACCGCTGCCCCATCCGTAGGAGCCAAACAGCGCAACCTTTTTATTCATCAGAGTTCCTTCTGCCTGCATGAAGAAGGGTTCAAATTCTGACTCCTCCAGTACCTCCGCGCCCATGGCAGGACATCCGAAGATAATGTAATCATATGCGGATACATCCGGCTGATCTGCGACATGAACGACATCAGCATGCTTTCCTGCCTTTTCAACGCCCTGTGCAACAGCATTTGCCATAGCCTCTGTATTTCCGGTTCCTGACCAGTATGCGATAAGAATATTCATGTGATTCCATCCTTTCCTAAGCTGTTATCAGCTGTTCCAGAGGAATGCCTTCCTGCAGTTTTTCCAGAGTACATTCCATGCTCTGCAGAAAGCGTGCCGTTGTTTTTCTCGCACGGGAGAGATTGTGATAAATCTTCCAGTATCCGATTTCCTGATAATTTTTTCCGTTGTTCTGTATAAACGACACAACATCATCCAGCGGATATCCGAGAAAGACACCGATTTCATGAGGAAAGCATTCCTTGCACATATGTTCCTGCAGATGATAAAGCGCCTGTCTGGTCGTCACAAAGCCGTATCCGAAAGCAGACAGAAACTGCTGTATATCCTCCTGACACAGATGCGTATCCAGAAGATCCTTGTGATATACGAGGATCAGCTTGAAATCCGGTGAATGCTTCATAATCTGAAGATAAATCCGTTTTGGATTCAGACAGCGGTTATATGCCAGAACAAGTTCTTCTACATTTCCAACTTCACTATCTCTGCAGCTGAACAGACAGGAAGGCTTCATACCCTCCAATGTTGGTGCTGCATAGTATGCAATCAGTTCAACAAACGACACGATGTTTCCTCCTTTATGTTAGATAAGTCTAACTATAGTTCTAATAAGAAACAGAGGAATCCCTCTGCCTATTAAATTATCTTAATCTAACTTATGGAATAAGTATACTTCATCAGGGCTCCGTATGTCAATCTCTTTTGAAGCTTTTTTGCATTTCTTCTTACGACGTTTCTTTTCTGAAAGCATGATTCTTCTTTCTATTTTGTATTCGCTTATCGTATGTGTCCTCTAAAGCCACTTATCGCTCTTTTTACATCCTTTTTTTCTATCCTATGTTTTTGAATGCTTTTATGAGTCCTTGTAAAGTTGCTCTTAGCATATTCTGATAGAGATCGTCGCAGTATGTGAGCGCAGGCAGCTTATAAAAAGAGTATGCTTATCATAAGGAATGCGTTCATCAAGCAGGCAAGCAGAAAATGGATACAACAGGTTTTCGCATCCCCTTCTGCATACGGCAAGAGCGATTGCATACAGGAAATGGCATTGACACATTTTGTTAGCTGTGTTAAACTTTATCCGAAAAAGGGGGTGAGATGATGGCAACCATCATCATACTCATACTACTCGTTTTGTATATTGTCTTTGCCTTCCATCGGTCAAGAAAAAGAATAAAAAACGGCTGCTGCGGTGGCGGCGGACCTGTATTCAGAGACAGCGTACAGACGGATCAATATGCAATACATGAGCAGTATCATATACGCGGTATGCATTGTGAAAGCTGCGCGGCAAGCATTGAACACAGACTTAATCAGATGCAGGATACGGCTGCCCTTGTAAATCTTCAAAAGGAAGTTGTCGATGTATACAGCAATCATCCGCTCAATAAAGAGGAGCTGTTTCAGGCCATTCAAGCATTGGGGTATGAAGCGTATGAGTGATATCAGCTATAATCGCCGCGTTCACTATTACATCGCCCTGTATGAGTTGTTTCAGGAGCAGGAATGCCTGCACTGCATGGATATCGCAAGAAAGCTGTCCATCTCACTGCCGGCTGCCAGCCGTATGCTACAAAAGCTGATCAGTGAAGGTTTGATTGAGAAAAAAAGCTATCAGAGCATCTGTCTTACACAGGCTGGAAAGGGACAGCTGCAGACAACCTATCACACATATTGCGAGCTGATTTCCTATTTTTCCCGCATACCCACTTTCACCGAGGAGGACCGTCTGGAAAGCTCCCTTCTCTGCCTGGGTTCCTTTCCGCATTCCCGCATCGAAAAGCTGGTTAGGAGTGCAGACTGTATAGGAACAGAAAAAAGGTGTCAAACACTTAGATAACACATAAGTGATGACACCTTTTTTTGTATGCAGATCAGATTTTTATTTTTCTTCCTTGACCGCAAAATACTGATTGGTTGCTGCTGTGATTTCCGTTGCCAGATCACGCTGCTGGAAGCTCTCTTTTCCGCTGTCGCATAACGGGCACAGATAATCATCCGCTTCCTTTGTGAAATCCTCACCGTCATAGGTGTATCCACAAATACTGCACATCCATGTCATATCGTATGTCCTCACTTTCTCTGTGAATTATTATACACAAGAAATGCACATCTGTCATTTTATTTGCCAGCTGATATAGCTGCGAATCCCTGCCGCAGGTCTTCCAGTATATCGTCAATATGCTCAGTGCCAATGGAAAGCCGTACAGTCTGCGGTGTGATTTTAACAGCTGCCAGCTCCTGTGCACTCATCTGTGAATGGGTTGTGGAGGCCGGATGAATTACAAGGGATTTCACGTCCGCCACATTTGCAAGCAGCGAGAATACGGACAGGGATTCCGTAAAGGTTCTCGCCTGTTCCTCACTCCCCTTTATTTCAAAGGTGAAGATGGATGCGCCTCCCTTTGGATAATAGCGTTCATACAGTTCTTTCTCTCTCCCCTGTGCAAGAGAGGGATGATGCACCGCAGCGACCTTCGGCTGCTTCTGCAGAAAGTCAACGACCTTTCCTGCATTTTCTACGTGGCGTTCCACACGCAGAGATAATGTCTCCAGCCCCTGCAGCAGAAGAAATGAATTAAACGGGGACAGACATGCTCCCTGATCACGCATCAATGTAGTCCGGATCTTCATGATATAGGCGATATTCCCCACGGCTTGCGTAAAGACAACGCCGTGATAGGAAGGATTAGGTTTTGACAGCCCCGGGAATTTATCGTTCTGTTCCCAGTCAAAGCGTCCTCCGTCCACAATGACACCGCCCATAACCGTTCCATGTCCGCCGATGAACTTGGTTGCGGAATGGACAACGATATCCGCTCCGTGCTCCAGCGGACGGAATAAAAACGGTGTGGCAAATGTATTATCAACAATCACCGGAATACCATGACGATGGGCGATTTCGGATACAGCCTCCAGATCGATGATATCCGCATTCGGATTTCCAAGGGATTCCAGATACACAGCCTTTGTGTTATCCTGAATGGCTTCTTCGAAGTTTTTCGGATCACTGCCGTCCACAAATGAGGTCGTGATGCCGCTGTCTGTCAGTGTGTTGGCAAACAGATTATAGGTCCCTCCATAGACCGTAGAGGAGGAAACGATATGATCGCCGCAGGTCACGATATTGCGGATCGCATAGTCGATTGCCGCAGACCCGGATGCCGTAGCCAAAGCCGCAGCGCCATTCTCCAACGCGGCCATCCGCTGTTCAAACACATCCGATGTCGGATTCATCAGACGGCTGTAGATATTGCCCCCCTCACGTAAGGCGAAACGCTGTGCTGCCTGCTCGGAATCCTTGAATACATAGGATGTTGTCGCATAGATCGGTACTGCTCTTGCATCGGTTGCGCTGTCTGGCTCCTCCTGTCCGGCATGCAGCTGCAGGGTTTCAAATTTATATACTTTCTCTTTCATATTGCTCCCTCTCTTTCAAATACCTAGTGTTTTAGTAGGCTTATTGAAATTATACGGGGTGAATGCATGGATGTCAATAAATTTTCACAGTTTTATGAAAATAATGTCATAAATACTGAAAATTATTTCATAAAGGCGTATTGTCTTTCTAAATAGCCTCTGCATGACAAAATATCATTACTGCGACAGCGACTGTACAGCATATCACATGGAGAAACCTGCAAATCGCTTCTTTGCTGCTTACCATAAGGAAAGCACATGCTACAAAACTATAAAAAAGAGTCAAGGAAACCATATTGAATTCCCTTGACCCTCTCCTTCTTTACTTGATTTGCAGCTCTTTTTTCTTTCTCAATATCCATAGGATACTGCCTGCCACAAGAGCACCGAGCATGCCTAATGCGTATATCTGCGCCTGTGTTTTATCACCTGTATCGACACCCTTTTCCGCTTTGTCCACACTTCCCTTATTCTGAGCTTTCTCAGATGTATCTGCCTTTGAAGCATCAAGAGGTGTGTTCTCCTGAGAATTATCAGGTTTACCCGTATTCGGAATGTCCGGTTTTCCTTCCGGCGTACTTTCCTTGTCATTCTCCTGCGGTTTATTTGTATCCGGAGTTTCTGAAGGCACATTGTTATCACCGGAATCTGCTTTTTCTATCGTAACCGGTGCGATTGCATCCATACCGGATACCTCATTGACCGCATATACATCGTTTACGGTTTTCAGACTGTCTTCGATTACACTTACTTCCGCCTTAGTTCCAGCGGCAAGCTTCAATTCCACCATTCCAAGACGCAATTCATCCTGTGCATACAGATGCTCATCACCGGAAAGATAAATGGTCAGCCTCCCGGTATCCTCCTGATAGCGCCATTCCTGTACATCGCTTTTGATATCACGGTGAAACCTGAACTGTACATGTTCTTTCAGTACCTTCCCCTGCTTCGCCTTGATCTGAAAGCTCAGTTGTAAGGAACGTATCGTATCCTTGGTATCGGATGGTATGAGTACGGTCTCTACCTGATTCTCCTTCGCGGTAAGGATAATTTTTTCAATCGTATCCGCCTGAATAGCGATGGGACCTGCCAGCAGGCAAATCAGTAACAGGGATACTCCTCGCTGCAGCCATGTTTTCATCAGCCTTCTCCTTTCTTTTCCTTGCTTTTCAGTATTATTTTGTCAATGTGATTTCCGGCAAAATCTCCGGAATCTTGACGAGCAGGGTATCGCTGACCAGCCGCTGTCCCTCATTGGTCAGGGCATTGTCCACACGATACAGCTCTGCACGGACTTTTTCAGGCAGCTGCTCAACGTTCAAGTCTTTTTCTGCAATCCAGTATACCCAGGTACCCTCGGAAACCTCACCAAGCAATGCATTCTGTGGATTTGGGGCAAAAATAACCTGATTGGCAATCAGAGAACCCTCTGCGTCTGTTCCGCCGATGATAGTTCCTGCTTCATCATACAGCATAACGACATTATAAGCCGGGTTTCCCTTATAGGTTCCTGTAAAAATCAGAGATCCCTTTTCAATCTTCTGTTCCTCATGCGTTTCATCTTTCTCCTGAAGGATAACATCTTCTTTCAGAATACCGATCGACGCTGTCTCTGCCGCTTCCTCATTATAAAATTCGATATTATCACCCGTTGGTCCCAGAATATCCAATTCCGGAATGACCAGTGTGCTGTTTTTCTTGTTTAAAGCAGTGATACGTACATAAACAGCATCATAGGTTGCTATCCATGGATCGTTGTCCGCATTTTGGAAATAGACAGTTGCCACATCATCCTTAAAGTCGAAGGCTCCTTCTTTAAGCTTTTTAAATGTTTCGCCATCCTGACTGATTTCAATCCTGTAATCTGTCATATCGTAACGTTCATCCGTACCGCGGTGATAACGCAGGGCTGTCACTTCCGTGGTTTTTCCCATATTGATCGTAATCTGCGGATCTGCATTTGTAGATGCACCGGTATAGGTGTTTTCTTCTGCCGTGCCGTCATCAATCATGCGGTATGCCGCTGATTTCAGCTGCGGAGCACATGGATCCTCTCCTTCTGCCGGCTTCTGTTCATCATCTTTTGACAGCATATTCGTCGTGATGGTCCAGCTGTCCTTAACCTGACTGCCGTCACCCTCTACCTTGACTGGAGAAACCTGTACGGCCGCTGAGCGGTTCAGGAATTTATCAATCGCAGTCACCTTATAGGAAACAGAGCGGTTGCTTACTGGACCCAGCTGATCTGTGAATTTGTTGTCCATGGTAAATCCGACAACCTCATCCTTTTGCTTTCCCTGATCATAGGTCGTTCTTACAATTTCATAACCAAGAATCGCTTCTGCCTGATCCGCAGTATTGCCCAGTGTCAGTGTTACGCTGGAGCGATCATTCTTTGAAACAGATGCAGTGGCAACATCCCTGCCGCTGATACCTTCACTTGCGCCATGCTCGATTTCATAGGCACGTGCTTCATCATTTACATAATAGATGGCGCGTGCTTCCTTTTCAAACTGCTGCATATATGCTTTGGTATCCGCATCCATCACCATACCCCAGCGCTGGAAGAAGTCACTCAAATCCTTTTCTGCCGCAGCACTCGCCAGACGCATGATATTCTGTTCGGCATCCTTGCCAAGTGTCAGCTTGATACCATTGGGAGCAGGTGCCAATGCTGTATTTCTTGCATAGCTGTCTACGCGCGCAAAGAACAGATTTTTGAATATTTCATCATAATCCGCATAGGTCCTGTAATTATATCCGCGATCATATGCCAGATGCAGCTGCCAGTACATTCCAAGCTGTGTGAATACATTGTCACTCCGCCCCGTTACATTGGATGTTACTTTTTTGTATACATCCTCATATTTGAACCGCACACCGTTATTCGTCTCATCTGCCTGTGCCAGAAGGGAGAAATAATTGTTTGTGATTTCAGCAATTGCATAGCTTCCCTGATTGATGTTATGTCCGATTTCATGAGCAATGCCCCAGCCGAAGTATGTTCCAACCCCGATTTTCTTTCCGTTTTCATCAACCTCTACCGGCTTGCTGTTCACCAGTCCGCGTGTGGAACCCCATTCCACACCGATATGATTGCCGGATGCATACATAAAGGCGCCGTCAAACATTTTCATGTATCGAATATTCAAATGCTGTGCAGGTAAATGATTCTTGTCCTTCACATTTTGTGCAGTACCTTCCTTAAAGTTATCAGTGAGTCCCTTATGCTGATAGAAAAGCGTCATCATGTCATCCATTGCGTTAAGGGAAGCATTCAGCTTTTCAGCGCCTGCCTCTACAGAGCCGTCATTCACCGCATTCCAAACCTGAGATGCCGGTATGGAATACATCATCTGATCCAGCATGATATCCGTGATATTCAAAACACACGTTTTCTCGTCGTATGCGTAGGATACCTGCTCATTGCCCTCTGTTTTATGATCTTTCTCATGCTGCTGCTGCAAATTCGGGACAAAGTCTTGCAGCTCTTCGATGTAGGTACGGATTCTTTTCATTCGTTCTTCTTTATCCTTTACCTGATACAGATCAAGCGTTGGAACCCTTGTGCCTGAGCTGACTCTTACTGCATACTGATCCGTGTCCTTGTTTCCGTTATATTGAAGATAGAGCGCGCCGCCCTTTTCAACATCGGTAGAAGTAATCTGCGGAATCGTTATTTCATTTCTGCCGATTTTCAAATTGCCGACCGTCTTGGCAAATCCGCTTGCCTCCGCATGCTGCTGTGTTGCAACAAGACTCAGGGAACTGTTCTGCCCGGTTTTCATCCCCGGATTTCCTACATAAATGACCAGCTCCTGTCCTGCATAAGCACTGATACCCAGCGGCTGCCATGCATTCAGACCACCTACAGAGATACCGGAATCTTTGTTTGAGCGAAGATTGGCATGTACTGCAATCGTATCGTTCAGCGTATCCTGTTCCGCATACAGCTGCTTCGCTGTATCCAGTTCCACCTGCAGTGCTTTTTGATCCGGATGATATTCTCCATGATCCTTGGTGTCAAGACGCTGCTGCAGTGTATTCAGAAGCTCTGTGTCCACATCCTTTGCCAGTGTCAGTTGAAGATCATCTGCAAATAATGCCTGAATATCCGATTCCAGAGAATCGTATTGGAAGAAACGGATTTCTGCCACCATGATGTTTCTTACACCGCCGGATGTAGTCAGACCAAAACGCACGCGGCTTGTCTTAATCGGCTTTGCCAGCTTGATCACATAATATTTTCTTCCCTGTCCGTCATCCTTCTGTTGTATGCGAACATTCGATGCCTGTACTTCCTTATTCTGTTCACTGTCCCAATAGTAGATTGCCGCAGCTCCATAGCCGACCGTATCCATCGGTGCAGCCAGTGTGAAGCGATCCATTGTATACTCCTGATCCAGCTGTACGGTAGTTCCCCACTGCCACTGGTGATAGCTGACCGCGTCATCCCAGTCCTCTAAACGATAGTAGGACTCATAGCTGTCATCCACAAGACCGTTGGCACTTTGGGCATCTGTATCCAGACTGCTGTTTACCATGCTTCCGACAACATGCTTTGCAGAGACGATATGCTGTGTGAGCTTTCCTTCTCCGTTGGAATCATTGATCAGCTTATAGGAAGGCATCTGCGCACGCTTTACACTTAGCGTGGATGCCTTAACCTTCATGGAGCCTGGACCCTCTCCCAGTTCATTAACACCCGTGACGTACAGAATATACGTGGTTTCATCCTTTAAACCTTCCAGCGTGTAACTTGTTTTTTTGATATTGCTGATTTTTGTAAAGGAATCTTCGGTCTCTTCTTTGTAGAATACATGATAGCTATCTGTATCCTTCATGTTTTTCCAGGATAAGCTTATGGAGCGGTAACCGCCGGACGCCTTTACATCATCCGGTGCCGCCGGCTTACTGCTGGTCTGTGGCGTCAATGTTATCGGTGCAGAATACCCGCTTTTCCAATCACCGTTTACAGACTGTACAGAAACCATATACTCCTTTTTGTTTTCCAGCTTGTCCTTTTTAAATTGTGTGACGGTCACACTTGGTACCGTTGTTTTGACAACCTCACGATATCCGTCTGCCTCAATTCGCACCTCATAGCCCGTTACGTTTCTCTCCGGAGTCCATGAAACTGTGAATTTTTTATCTCCGGCAGTTCCCTGCAGATTTTTCGGCATATTCATCTCCGGCTCCGGAATACGTGTTTCCATGTCATTTAGAAATTCAACCTTGGAAATCTCGACCAGACTACCCTGCGCCTGTGTCGTTTTGGTTACCTTGATCGTCACCTTTTTCACTGCAATCTGATCACCGAGATGCACAATCAGATTTCCCCTCGCATCCATTTCCACATAAGGAGAGGACGCAGCACGACGGGAACGATAGTAGTTTACAATTGGCACCTGCAACGGCTCATCCTGTCCCTCGATTTCAACAAGAATCATTCCATCCGCAATTTTGTTTACACTCTCAAGCGGTGCCTGAATGGTAAAGCCTTCCATGCGGATCGGGTTTTCATTCTGCTGAAAATCAAAGGTCAGCTGCAACGGATGGTCTGTACTGATCGCCTGTCCGTCGGCATGTTTCAACGTCACAGCAGATTCCGCAGCCAATACATCCTCCAGCTTTCCGGAAACGAGTTGCGTTCCCGCTTCAATGGAAACACCTACAGCGCTTTTTGGAACTCTTCGTTCTATAGCGGAGGTTTGCTGCTTATATTCCCTGCGCTCATCATAGAGCCTCTGTAAATCCGCAAGATCCACCGTTCCATCCTGATTGATATCATAAATGCTGTCCGCACTTCCCCGATCCAGCGCATCTACGAAATCCTTAATTTGTACATTCGATGCCGCATATGCCAGCAATCCCGGCTGTACATCCTCAAACAGCTGCGGTGCTGTACCAAGATACAGCTGAATGCTTTGATCATACCCGTCCATCTGAAATATCTGCTCATATGTTCGATACCCTTTCGCAGCCACCTGCAGCGTATAGGTGCCTTTCGGAAGATTTTCGAAAACAGCAGATACAGCGGAAGCTCCCTGCGCAGCCTCCAGAACAGCAGTTCTTGTTTCCTCCTCACTGCCGTGCTTCAGCGTCAGTTGAAAGCTCTGACGCTCAGACAATCCTTTTCCTGTTAAAAAAGAAACGGTAATACTGCCGTTGATCTGTTTTCGAACAGGCTCCTCTTTGCCCTCATTGCTATTTTGTTCTATGGGAGTTGTTCGTGGTTTTTCATCTTTTTGATCCTGTGTCTGCGTTTCTTCCTCCGAAGCATTCTGTACCGGCTGTTCCTGTTCTTCAGCTGCTTCCGGTTGCGGTTCCACATTCTGCACCTGCACTTCATCTGACACTTCTGCAGGTCCTTCAGACTCTGTTTCAGCCTTCATATAGCCGGAAGAAGAACCAAGTGTTAGTTGCATCAGCATACATCCAGCCAGGATCAGGGAAAACCATCGTTTCATAACCTCCTCCACCCCTTTCTCTGTAAGAGCTGCACAGATAATCATATACAGCATTACCGTAAAATTATAACCGTTTTTGCTTTCTTAAGGCAATAAAAAAGCTCTTTTTTTATCAAAAAGGTTATAATTTAAGCTATAAAACCAACATAAAAAAACAAATGCTTCGCAAAGGTTATGCTTTATGTATATTTGCTGTGATCAGGAGAGCAGATATATGATGGTATGAGAATTTCAGTCTTTTAAAAAACAATGCACATCGTCAGCCTGATAAAAAAAAGCTGCGGGAGTATACTCACACACAGCTGTATTTCTGTTTCATTGAAAATTCTGAAATTCTATATAACAATCAGCTTATTCTGTACGCAGGGCGGTAACCGGATCCTCCTGAGCCGCCTTCTTCGATGGGATCAAACCGCCAATCAGTGTCAGAATGACACTCAGGACAATCAATATGACACCGCCTGCCAGCGGTAAAGCAGCACTGACCTCCACATTTCCTGCCAGATGGTGAATGAGCATATTGCCAGGTATGAGCAGCAGCAGGGTGATTATGATTCCAAGCAGACCTGCCAGCAGACCAATGATGAATGTCTCCGCATTGAATACCTGCGAAATATTTTTCTTGGAGGCACCGATTGCACGCAGAATACCGATTTCCTTCTTTCGTTCCAGTACACTGATATAGGTGATAACACCAATCATGATGGACGATACCACAAGTGAGATGGCGACAAAGGCGATCAGTACATAGCTGATAACATTGATAATATCCGTCACCGAGGACATCAGTGTACCCACATAATCGGTATAGGAAATCACCTTGTCCTCATCCACCTTCTCCATATTTGCATTATAGCCATCCAGTACATCGATCACCTTCTGCTTGCTTTCAAAATTCTTCGGATAGATGCTGATGCCGCCCGGCTTATCCAGATCGGCATATCCCAGATTTTTTAAATTACCGTCATAGGAGGAGACCTCTGTGGTCATCAGGGACATCATCAGCTCGGAAAGCTCTTCTTCATTCATATTCATTTTGATTGCCTTGGAAAATACGCTTGCGTCGATCTGAATTGCATCCTGCATACTGCTGGCAAGATGTCCAAGCTGGCTCTGCAGCTGTGTGCTCAATTCCTTTTGCAGCTGTGCTGTGAGTGTGGATGTATACTGTGTCATGATCGTCTGCATCTGCTTCTGCAGCTGTGCTTCAAACTGCCCGGTCAATCCGCTTTGCTGCAGCAGCGTGCTCATTTCCTTCTGAATCAGCGCCTGTGCAGAATCACTCTGCAGGTAGGCAAGGAAATATTCATTCATCCTGGTAGGATCAAGCAGTGCATGCTCGACCATATATTTCTGAAAATCCGTCTGCAATGCCGTTGCCAGCGACTGCAGCTGCTCCTGTGAAATCTGAACATCCAGACTGGACAGGATATCTTGAACATCAATCTGCGGCAGCTTGGACATATCCATCTTGATACCACTGAGATCAAGCTTTGACATATCCATATTCAGCTTACTCTGATCAAAGGAAAAGGCCTGCTTCAGCATCTGTGTATCCACCGTGAATAACGAATTCATATCGAATGCTTTGCTGCTTTTGTCTGTAAATGACTTCCCGGTAAATACATCCGTATTCGGCTTTGCCAGCTGTTTCTTCACGATTTCACTGTTCTTGGCCTGTTCGATCACATGCATCGTCAGCTCGGCCGGATAGCCGATTCCTGCCTTCAGCATCGTCGCGGTCGCTGAGCTGCTTGGCTGAACAACACCGACGATTTTTACATCTTCACCGTTTTGAACCAACTGCTTCATATATTTTTTATCTTCTGTTTTATCCTTATACACATGATAGGTTTTATCATATACATAATAATCAGCGGCATCGACTAGCTTATAGGTGGTTCCCACAAGCTCCTCATAGCTGTAGGAGCGGCTCTCATCCGGAACGTTTACCTTCTCATCTCTGGAGAACTGCTCCACCATTTTGTCAAGCTCCTTATAGTCGCGAAGCCCCAGTGTGTACAGCATAAAATCATTGATATTGCCATTCTTTGTCAGAACGAGTACACATTCATTATACTGCTTCGGCCATCTCCCTGCCTTGATATCGTATTGATCCTCATACAGCCCGGTATCCTGCGGCATCTGATAAAACACATCCGTGCTCATCATGGAGGACATCATGCTGTTGGTGTTGCTGGAGGAGCCAAAGCCCAGTGAGGAAAAGGAGGTATCCGGATGTACCTGACGCACAGTATCCGTTTTCGTGCTGTAAATCTGCGGAGCCACTGTATAGGTGTATTCAATCGAATTGGTATTTTCCTCGATATCGGTTTTTCCGCTGTCCAGATACTGCTTCAGTGATGTCAGATCATTGGAGCCGATTTTTGAAAACATGTTCGTAATCATTTGAGAAACATGAATTTTATCTTCCTCATCATCCCCCTGCTTTTGGCCGGGATGGGCATCTGTCATCATGGATGTGATATCAAAGCCTGTACTCTGAATTTGCAGCGGATATTCAGACAGGGTTTCTTCCTCAATGGATTGAATATACTGATTCACACCGTTGGAAAGGGAAAGGATCAGTGCGATTCCGATAATTCCGATCGAACCGGCAAAGGAGGTCAGAATGGTTCTCGCCTTTTTGGTACGAAGATTATTAAAGCTCAGCGACAGTGAGGTCAGAAAGGACATGGAGGACTTCCCCATAGTTTCATGCTTGGGCGGTTCCAGCCCTTCCTCGCTTACTGCATAGGGATTGGAATCACTGCGAATCCTGCCATCCCGCAGCGATACGATACGGGTCGCATAATCCTGTGCCAGCTCCGGATTGTGGGTTACCATGACGACCAGGCGATCCTTGGCAACCTCCTTCAGCAGATTCATTACCTGTACACTTGTTTCACTGTCCAAAGCTCCGGTCGGCTCATCCGCCAGCAGGATATCCGGATCATTCACCAGTGCACGCGCTATGGCAACACGCTGCATCTGTCCGCCTGACATCTGATTCGGCTTTTTATGCCCCTGATTGCCAAGTCCAACCTCCTCCAGAGCCTTTCTGGCCTTTTCTCTTCGCTCGGCCTTGGATATACCGGAAATCGTCAATGCAAGCTCAACATTGGCCAGCACTGTCTGGTGCGGTATCAGATTATAGCTTTGAAACACAAAACCGATGGTATGATTTCGATACGAATCCCAATCTCTGTCACGGTATTTCTTTGTTGAAATTCCGTTGATGATCAAATCTCCCTGATCATAACGATCCAGTCCTCCGATGATATTCAAAAGCGTCGTTTTACCGGAGCCGCTCGGTCCCAGTATAGCGACAAACTCATTATCACGCAGATTCAGGCTAACGCCATCCAATGCCTTCTGGATCAAACTGCCTGTCTGATATTGTTTGTATATATTTTTTATCTGAAGCATAGAAAACATCCTCTCTTTAACAGTCCCCGCTTTACACAAAAATAGGTTTGTTATGTGAATTATACCGCAAATGTGGCATGAAATACAGGAAAAGCTTTCAAGAATCATTAAAAATCACAGGATGTTATGATTTTATCAGACAGTTTCTGATCCTGCAGCAGCATGAGCTATGTGCTGAATCATAAGAAAAGGGAATCGATGTTATCCCGATGAAAACAACCGATTCCCTTAGTATACAGCACTTCTTGCTTCAAATGTTTCTATACGCTCAACGGCACTCTAAAAACTGCTTCGTAAATGCGCAATAGCCTTTTGACAGCCGCTTAAGCCCCGTGCGCATAAGTGCATTGGGACAGGCTATGTTGATTCTTATAAAATCCTCTCCGCTTTTTCCATAGGCAGAGCCTTTGGAAACAAGAAGACCGTGTTCCTTATGCAGATAATCACAAAACTGATCCACAAAGGGATGCAGTACATGGCAGTCAATCCACAGCAGATACGTCGCCTGCGATTCGACAGCATGCAGCTCAGGGAGCTGTGTTTTCAGATCGTGCTGTGCCGTTTTTTTGTTGGCACTGATGTAATGGTTCAAATCCTTCAGCCAGTCCTTTCCCTCAATCCATGCGGCAATGGATGCTTCACAGGCAAAAACATTTGGTTCCGCGACCTCATCCGTATGGAAGCCGCGCCATATCCGATTGCGTATCCCCTCATCCGCAATGACAACACAGGCAGCCTGTAATCCGGCAAGATTAAAAGCCTTGCTTGCGGACAGACAGGTAATACTGTTTTGCAGACATGATGTATTTACCGAGGCAAAGGGAAGATACTTTTTTCCAGGCTCACAAAGCTCACAGTGAATCTCATCACTGATGACGATCACATGATGCTTCCTGCAGAGTGCATTGATCTGTGTCAGCTCCTCCCTGCTCCATAATTTGCCAATCGGATTATGCGGATTGCACAGGACCATCAGTGATGTAAGCGGATCCTGCAGCTTCTGCTTTAGATCGATAAAGTCAATTTCATATACCCGAGCGTGCAGTTTCCATCAGTGTGGTATGACTGCATTCTATATTGGTGCTATACCAGAGCGGATATTTCCACTTGAAGATGCTGTTGTGAAGACGAATATTGCGGCTTTCTTTTAACGGGGATTCCCCTTGGGCAAAGGTGCTGTCCTCCACCTGTACATCCGATGCATGAAATAACGCTCTCTCTCCTGTTACATATGCCTGTTTTATCGTATCCATGCTTACTACCTCCTAGTTGTTTCATCCTGTGATATTTCCATCACGCTTTTTTTCCCAGCTCATAGGCTTCGTTTAAGATTTCGGGATGTTCAAGTACTGCATCCATACCATCGATCGAGGTACCATACACCACGGCCTTTAACGAACTCTTTTCAAAGCAGTCAATCCAGCCCTGCAGACCCTTGATCACCCCGTCCATTGCATGTTGCTCAGAATCAGCGGCGGTCGTTAACAGATAGATATCTTTAAACTTATAAGGAATCGGAAACAACGGATTTGTCCGATCCAGCAAAGTTTTCATCTGTCCGCACATTTCATAGAAATATACCGGTGTCGCAAATGCGATAACATCCGCTGCTGCCATCTTTTGTATCAGGATATCCGCATCATCCGGCATTGCACACTGCCCCTGCCTGCTGTGCTGGCATGTCATGCAGCCTGTGCAAAAATGCATAGCACAACCTTGCAGCGAACATTTTTCTACCATATGACCTGCCTCCTTCGCACCCTTTACAAATGCATCCGCAAGACGTTCGGAATTTCCATTTTTTCTTAAGCTCGTACTGATAACGATGATATTCTTCATAAAACTGCCTCCTTCTACCACGTTTGGTAAACTGTTTATGTTACAAATATTTTGGATAGACGATATAGCTTCCTACTCTACGGCATGAGCTTTATGCCTTTCCTTATGTGTGGTAGCCTGTATTCTGTTCCTATCTGTTTTTATATCGGCTCCGCTGATGCGGAAGCCTGTTCCTTATACACAGACTTATCACATGGCATACGTAACTCTAAACTATGCTTTTTTCGTTCTGCTTCCTTCCTGTATCCTTTGCTTTCTGTTTCACATATCGTTCCATAAAGCATTGTAGTTTTTGTATAGTATACATAAAGACCGGCAAACACAGCGAGTGTATAACAGAGGATTCCAAAAAATGCGGCAATATCCTTCCTTCTCATGTTCCACCTCCTGTGACCGATTTCAGCTTCTGTAAAACAGCATCCAGACAATCCAGCGTTTTCTTTATCCGATGTGCATTCTTCAGATGCTGATCGCGGCGCTCTTGTAACATTTCCTTTCTCAGCACCCGGGTATCGTCTTCTGATTCTGCTAAGGAACAGTATGCTTTTATCGTTTGAATATCAAAGCCCAGTGCATGTAAACACAAACAGGTTTCCAGTCGCTGTACAGCGAAACAGCAAAGACAATCCCTTTCCAGATCATCTTCAAAGCCCTTCAATAACCCTGCATGAAGGAAGGCTTTGATCACATCCTTTGTCACAGCATACTGCCTGCAAAATTCTTTCATGTTCATATCTCCGCCTCCCTTCAGGAAAAATCTTCCTTATGTTTCGCTGTTCTCAATTTCATAGATCAGATAATCCATGCAGTCAACTGCTTTATATTCCTTTTCTATTTGTTCCTGCAATTGTTTGCAATACATCTCAAGCATAGCAACAGCTTCTTCTCTATGCGGCGATTCTATAAGTTTTTCATATTCCCGAATGATATCCTCTTGACAACCGCATTCCTTCATGTTCCATAGTGTGTTTTCAATTCCCTTTTTCATTTTTCAACCCTCTATATAGTTTGTAATAATTTTCTAAATTACAGTAGTGTAAAACGATGATTATGGATACTCTTCGATCCGTAATCGTGACCGCTCTTTTTTCCTGTATGTCACATGCCACGCACTGTGGTATAATGTGGTATAGATTACAGCACCCGAAGAATAAAAATGAAGCATTTCATTCTTTATGGTAGGTTGTTATAGCGCTATTATGGGAACTGTGCAGCATAATCGAACGGCTCTGCCCCATGATGGGAAACGAAAGTATTTTCTTTCATAACAGTGATCAGGAGGATATCATAATGGAATTAAGAGTACTTCATTATTTTCTTACAATCGCACGTGAACAAAGCATATCCGGTGCAGCAGAATTTCTGCATATATCTCAGCCGACGTTATCCAGACAGATGAAGGATATGGAGGATGAGCTGGGAAAACAGCTGTTTGTCCGCAGCAATCGAAAAATCACCTTAACGCAGGAAGGCAGGATTTTAAGAAAACGGGCAGAGGAAATCCTTGATCTGGTAAAGAAGACCGAGGATGAGATCACCTTACAAGATAATGTGACAGAGGGAGATCTTTATATCGGAGCAGGTGAAACACATGCGGTATCCGTTTTGATCCATGCCGTTCAGCAGCTGCAAAAGCAGCAGTTTCAGCTCCGCCTGCACATTTCCAGTGGAGATACAAAGGATGTGCTGGATGATCTGGATAAGGGGCTGATCGACTTTGGACTTGTGTTTGGTATTTTTGACAAATCGAAATACGATTATATTGAGCTGCCCTGCAAAGATACGTATGGTATTTTAATGCGAAAGGATAGTGAGCTTGCGGAAAAAGATGTCATCGTGCCAGAGGATTTATGGGATAAGCCTCTGATTTGCAGTCGTAATTCCAAAAATAATGAAGATAATATTTTCCAGTGGCTGCAAAAAGATCCTACTCAGTTGAACATCATCGCAACCTTCAACCTTCTATACAACGGTTCTGTCATGGTGGAAAACGGTATCGGCTATTCCTTCGCTTTAGACAACATCATTCATATATCGGATGAATCCTCCATCTGCTTTAAGCCTTTAGAGCCACCCCTGCGTGTCGGTATGACATTGATATGGAAAAAATATCAGATTTTCTCCAAAGCTTCTGAAAAATTTCTAAAGCAGCTGCAAACCGTAATAGCAAATATGGAGAAGGACACATAGCGGGATGCCGTATCCATCCTGATTCAAATAACGTCAATTTCTCTAATACGTAAATATAACCTCTTTGTTTCCTTCCTTCCATGCCTGTGCAAGTGCCTCTGCGTCATCCACCTTTCCAAGGGATGTGTAGGAATACGCAGTGGCAAAGTCTTTATAGAACAGCATCGGGCAATCCCTGCCAAACATCTTTACATCACCGGTATGAATTTTCGTTGCACGCTGTGCATCTGTTGGCAGATTCTCGTCCATATATGCGAAAAGTTCATTTCCATTCAGCTCCTGTATCGTTACCGTCATGGGGAAACGCTTTAAAAATGCACGGGCAGATTCAGAATCATGCAAGGATAACGTGAACGTCTTTGTACCGATGAGAGCCTTCACACGCCGCTGTTCTTCCTTTACTTTCTGTTTTTGGGATACCGTGTTATTTTTATATTTTGTGATATTTATCATTCCCTGCAACCTTTTGATATTATCCTTTCCGGAAACTGCTTCTCCCAGTGCATACAATGTATCCGAGGGCTGACCATTTTCATAAAACAGGACAATGTTGTTCCATGGCTTGTAATATGCCAGCGTGCCTGAAGAAGCTACAGCCTGTGGTGTATCCTGCGTTTCCAACTCCTTCAAGGGATGAAAGATTTTTTCATTATCGCTGTAGTCTTCCACGTTCACACGTAGCGGCAGCTGTTCGTAAAAAGACTTGGCAGCTGGTGATGAGAACAGCACAAAGCGTACCGTAGTATCGTGTTCGTCCTGTATCATGATTTCCATAGTACTTTCTTCCTTCACGGTGCCTCTGTCAGTGGGATTGTTTTTCCCCGCTGTTTGTCTTTGCCGAGTACAGCCAGCACACAGCAGCAATCCCATGACAGCCAGTATTTTTATAAAATGATTTTTCATATACCAAACCTTGATTTCCAACAGAAACCTCACATACTTTCTTTAAAGATCTGAAGGATTTCATCGCGGTTAAGAATCTTATAACCACCTTCCATAAGCAGTGTGGCATCCACAAGATCTTGCATCATATCCTCACGCACACCAAGCTCTGTAAGATGCATGATCAAACCGAGATCCTTCATCCACTGTTCCATGCGATCAAGACCTTCTGCCGCGATTTCCACTGGCGTTTTTCCATGCGGATTTACATTCCAAACATTCTGTGCAAAGCGGACGAATTTTGACAGACCATACGGACAAAGGAAACGATAATATGCCATGGACACTGCTGCCAGCGTCATGCCATGCGTCGCATCCGTACAGGCTCCTACCGCCTGTCCCAACATATGTACCATCCAGTCCGTCGTCTTACCTTTTGCGATCAGTGTGTTCAATGCCCAGGTTGCCGTCCACATGATGTTGCTGCGGGCTTCATAATCCTGAGGATTTTTTATAGCTGCATAGGAGGAATGAAGAATCGAACGCAGCAGTCCTTCACTGATATAATCGCTTGTATTGTCATCTTCTCCGGAAAAATACTGTTCACATATATGATTGAAAATATCATAGATACCGGAAACCATCTGATATTTGGGAAGGGAATACGTATATGTCGGATTCAGAATTGCGAATTTTGGAAATACGTTTTCACCAAACACATGACCGATTTTCAGCTTCTGTTCATGATTGGTGATCACCGCACCGCCGTTCATCTCCGAACCGGTCCCCACCATGGTAAGAATGCAGCCTACTGGAACAATCTCACAGGATACATCCTCCATCCGCAAATAATATTTCTCCCACGGATCTTCTTCGCAATGAATGGAAACAGATACAGCCTTGGCATAATCGCATACGGAGCCGCCTCCAACTGCCAATATGAAATCCACCTGATTTTTTCGTGCAATGTCACAGCCTTCCCGCAGCTTTTCCACGGTAGGATTTGGCATGACTCCGCCATCCTCATAGATTTCTTTTCCATTTGCCTGCAGTATTTCACATACTGCATCATAAACTCCGTTTTTCTTAATCGAACCTCCTCCGTATACAAGTAAGATACGGTTGCCATAGTTTGATAATTCCTCATGCAGATGGGAAAGTGCATCCTCACCAAAATAGAGCTTTGTCGGGTTTACATAACTGAAATTTCCTAACATATACTGTCCTCCTTATTGCCCTGATAAGAGCCTCTCGTGTTTTCAACACGTTATGTTATTTTTTGTCACCTTGCTGTTTGTTCATTGGTACGATTCCCAATGTACTGTAGCCTAAGGATGTATGTGGCAGATGTTCAGGAAAGCGTGTTGCCTTATCCATCCCTCGATTTCTCTACCCCAATCCAAATTTCACATACAGCTTATGATGTATTGATATGCTTTATTTTTTTGATCAGCCTCCCTTTCATTTCCTATCATCATCATACCTTCTCTTTTTATATATGACAAATACTTATATCAAATAGTTTTCCATGCTTAAAAGGTATAGATGAGTATTATATCCATTACTTTTAAGGTATAGAAAAAATAAACAGTGCCATCTCACTGTTTAGATACTCATGCGAATAGAATGATATAAATTCTGTGTTGTATTTTTAAAAGAAAGAAGTTTTTACTCAGCCACGGAAATGACATAAAACGAAACAGGTTTTTCGCCAGCTTATGAGAATGACATGAATCAGAAAATAAGAATTGCTGACTTATACAATCATTTCATCACAAGAGCATCCAAATTTCGCAAATAAAAAGTGCCAGTTTGATTGGCACTTCCTCTGTTTCTTTTATTCGACTCCAATTTTATAACCCGTTCCCTTGAATTGAGTAAATTCAATTTTCGTTGACAAATGCGTATTATTTTAAATGTCAGTGTTCCTTGTAGTTTACTGTATTTGAGTATTTTTTGAAGTTTTAAGCTCCAAATAAACCCCAAAATCCATAATCTACAAGATTAAATAATCTAAATAATCTTTAATGTTTGCAGTATCTTATCTACATCAGTGAACATTAGTTTTATCCCTTTTCTACTATATAAAGATATTAGTTTATTTGCTTTAGATTTCAAATTGTGTTTTACCTTATTCGATAATTCAATAGGCTTTTTGGTGTTTTTATCTATATATATTTCTTTAAAATATTGTTCAGTAACTGGAAACATATTTTGTAACAAAAAAGCCTTTTTTTCTCCTAAGACATATCCAAATTCAATAGTATCGCAACGACCGTATTTTTGAATGTTCTTATCATATATTTTCTGGTACTTTTCTATTTGATGAGAAAATGGTATTACCCAATAATAGTCACCTTGATCAATCTTGATAGCACAAAAAGCAGGACGTCCATGTTTTCCATTTTCGTCATCCGGTTTATTGATGGGTAATGTTTTGTCTTGAACCAAATCAAAAAACGACTGTTTTATAAAATATAGATTTCCTAATTGAACCATAGAATTAAACTCCTAAATAAAATGCCCCAACTAGGGGCAATTTGTACATTCGCCTTTTATATCCCGTACACGAATTAACGGCTAATATTTGAACGCTGGCCTTTTATATCCCGCAAGCCAGCTAGCGGATAATATTTGAACATAACTGTTCATTTAATAGTATGTCCAGATATAAATAAATATTCATCTATATCCTTCAACTATATTTTAATGAATATTGATACTTAAGTCAATAATTATAATACTTTTATCAACAAAAAAAGTAATTATCTATATTTCTTAGAAATGAATATATTAACTTCTGTTTTGTTTCCTTAATGTTTCAATCGCAATTTTAATTGCATTATTATTAGGCTTTATCATATCCCTTCATCCCAATATCTTTTGTGCCACTTAAAGGTTGGTGCGAATCTTTAGGTTTATCTAATTTTATTTTACTTGGCAGTACTATAGCATCACCAACCACTAAAACCTCACCAATGTCTAAAAGTGGTAAATGTTCAAAAGTGCTTTTTAAAGAGTCAGGCAACAAATTTTTAATTACTCCTTTATCACATTTATTTGTTAATCTTAAAATGATAAATTTACTATTCATGATATAAGACATATCCATTCATCCTTATGTTAATTGTCTTAAAAATGAACCTATAAATAAGCACCACAACAAATAAATTTAAAGCATAAGCAATGCTACTTTATTATGCTACAGGATACAAAAAAGCCCGAATCTATCGAGCTTTTCATATCCTATTGTATTTTTGAGTACTATTCGACTCCGAGAATGAAGCTGTACACCGGCTGATTACCGCTGTTCACTTCCACTTCAACATCGTATTTATCTTCAATGTAGGAAGCAATTCCCTGTGCTTCTTCTTCTGTGATATCCTCACCATAAATCAGTGTGACGATTTCACTTTCCTCATCCACCATGGCATCGATCAGATGACGTGTCGTATCCAGCTTATCCGGATTCGATACAATGATATCCTTTTCCAGAATACCCATATAATCACCTTCACAGATTTCCATACCCTCAAAGGTGGTATCCTTAATCGCATAGGTTACCTGTCCGGTTTTCACAAGTGCAATCGCATCGCTCATTTCTGAAAGGTTCATATCAAAATCCACTTCCGGATTGAACATGATGCATGCGCTCAGCCCCTGCGGAATCGTCTTTGTCGGAATAACCTCCACATGCTGATCCTCACAAACCGAAGCAGCCTGCTGTGCCGCAAGTACAATATTGGAATTGTTCGGAAGAATGAAGATATGCTCGGCATTCACCTTGTCGATTGCCTGTACAAAATCCTCTGTGGAAGGATTCATCGTCTGCCCGCCACTGATAACATAATCAGCACGAAGCTCTGTAAACATATCCTTTAAACCATCACCGGCCGCAACCGTGATAATCGCATATTTGCTTTTCGGCTGCTGTGGCGCCTCTTCTTTTTCAACTGCAGCATTCATCATGATGTTCTCATGCTGTTCCTGCATATTTTCAACCTTCAGCTTGACAAATTCGCCATAGCGCTGCCCCATGTTCAGGGCATCTCCCGGTGTCAGTGTATGCACATGCACCTTTACGATATCATCATCCTGCACACAGACGATGGAATTACCAATGCTTGCCAGAGAATCACGCAGAGAATCCTCTCTGAAATTTTTCATACCGCGCTCAGACAGGCGAATGATGAATTCCGTACAATAACCGAATTCCTCACTTTCCATGGATGCCTGAACACCCTCGCTTGCTTCGCCAGCTTCCTCTTTCTGAATTACAGTTCCCTTCATTGCAGAAAGGAAGCCTTCAAAAATCGTCACAAGACCGGCACCGCCGCTGTCCACGACACCGACTTCCTTCAGGACAGGCAACAGCTCAGGTGTACGAATCAGAGATTCCTTGGATTCCTCCACCATCTTCTCCATTACCTGCGTTACCGTTACATCCTGTGTAGAGGTTGCATAGGCATACGTATAATCAGCCGCCTCACGCACAACGGTCAGAATCGTTCCCTCAACAGGACGCATAACCGCCTTATACGCAACACGTGATCCCTGTACCAGTGCATTGGCCAGCTGGAATCCGTTGATTTCCTTCATGCCTTCCACACCCTGATACAGACCGCGGAAAATCTGAGAGGTGATAACACCGGAGTTACCGCGTGCCCCCATCAGCAGTCCCTTGGACAATACCTTGGCGATTTCACAGACATCATCACTCGGACAAGCCAGCGCATCCTGTACACCGGCATTGAATGTCAAAGACATATTTGTTCCCGTATCACCATCCGGTACTGGGAATACGTTTAATGCATCGATTTCACTGAATTTGTTGGACAGCAGATTCGCACCGCTGGCCAGCATATCCTTAAATAAACTTCCGTTAATTGTCTCCATATGCAGTACCCTATTTCATAACCTTTACATCCTGCACATAGACATTCACTTTTTTGAATTCCAGTTCCAGGGATTTTTCAAGCATATATTTCACACGTTGCTGCACTTCGTAAACAATCTCACTGATTTTTACTCCATGAGACACTACGATGTACAGGTCCAGCTCCAGATGATCTTCCTTCTGTCGAACCACAACACCTTTTGCGTAATTTTCTTTCTTTAACAGTTCTGCGATACCGTCCTTCAGAAATTTTTGAGAAGCCATTCCGACTACTCCATAGCATTCTGTCACAACACCGCCTGCCAATGAAGCAATGGCATCAATGGAAATTTCGATATTTCCATACTGTGTACTTTTAGAGATTGACATAATATTCCTCCTTACATCTTATTTATTATACCAAAAACCGTATAGATTTCCAAGAATGTTCCTTCTTTTCTTATCTGTTTATTCTTTTTTACTGCAATTTTCGTTATGTATGGAATGCGTAGCGGCATCCGGCCATAAACAGACATTGCTTTTTTTCAGACGCTTCAGCGTCCCCAGATAATCGTTGAGCAGCGGCATGGACTCATAGGAGGTAAAAATGGTGTTGCCGTCCTGCATGATGATTTTCACCATATGCTTGTCATATGATGTTTCATACGGAACCATTTCCGATATCATCTGCACAATGGAATCCTCCACCTTCTGTTTTCCGCCAAAGCTTTTGGCAAGCTTTTTCCGCTCCGCAGCCGTAAAGCCGTCCACGAGCGGATAATTCACAATCGTATCCAGCATGGTGCTGTCGATTACCAGACTGCTTCCGTCATTCACCAATGCATAGTTTTTCCCATTATCGATATAATATCCGACAATGCTCTTTTCTTTCACTTCAATGGTAATGGCACCATCCAGTTCCTTATGTACAGTGGCAGCTTCAATCAGATCATCCTTCTCCAGCTTCCATTCCAGATAGAAGCGGGGGATGACGATATAGCGGCTGTCATAGGTCAGTCCTGCCTTTTGAAGAACCATTTGTTTCGTATAGAAGGAATTTCCTCTTACATCCAGTGATTTCACCTTTGAAAAATCACTGATAAAGTACAGCGCGGCAAGCGCGAGAGCAACCAGAAGAATCAGCAGTCGTTTCTTTCGCTTTTTCTTCCTGCGGTTCTTTTTCTTATTCTGAAGGGCCAGGTATTTCGCTTCGACGTCATCATAGAGAAGGTCGTTTATATCTTCCAATTGAATTTCTCCACTTCTGTAATCAGCTCAACACCAAAGCGGTCCTGTACTTCCTTCTGAATGACTTCTACCAGCTGTACTACATCCTCTGCCCTTGCATGATCTTCATTGACGATAAAATTCGCATGCTTTTCTGAAACCATCGCTCCGCCGATCCGTGTTCCACGCATACCGATTTCTTCAATCAGCTGCCATGCCTGATGATCCTTAGGATTGCGAAACATACTGCCGGCACACGGCTTGTCCAGCGGCTGAGAATCCATGCGGCGCTTTCTTCGGGAATCCATTAAATCACGAATTTCCTTCTGATCCCCCAGTTGCAGCTGCAGTCTTGCCCCCAGGATGATCCAGTCGCGGTGACTCTGGAATATCGAGTGGCGGTATGCGTATTCCAGCTCCTCGACGCGCATAACAACTATCGAGCGGTCCTTTAAAATGTAAACCTCTTTCAGAATCTGTGATATGTCACTTTTATAAGCACCGGCATTCATGAAAACAGCGCCCCCAAGCGTACCGGGTATGCCGCTGGCAAACTCCAGCCCGCTGAAGGATTTTTTCATCGCTTCATGTGCGAGCATGATGATGCTGGCACCCGCCTGTACCAGACAGGAGCCTTCCTCCTCGAAGAAAAAATCAGTAAAATAGCGGTCCAGACAAAGGATCGCCCCTTCATAATCATCGTCGCTGCAAAGGATATTGCTTCCCTTGCCGAATATCCGGTGCGGAATTCCTTCCTCCTCCAGAATGTCCAGTATCCGAAGCAGACACAGCTCATTCTTCGGATAAATAAAATATTTGCAAGTCCCGCCGATACGAAATGTCGTCCGCTTGGACAGCGGCACCTGGCATTCCACATCGCCATAGGACTGTAGTTTCATTTCTATATTCATCTATGTTCACCTTTTCATTTCATCGCACCAGTTCAGTATATCCTCACTCGCATTCGGTTTTCCAAGCGCTAACGAAGCGCTGTGCATGGAAGCACGCAGCAAATCATCCGACATGATGCGATCGATTGCGTTGGATAGTGCCTCCGCATTCAAATCCTTTTCCTCCAGCATGACAGCCGCCTTGTGATCAACCAGTACGCTGGCATTATAAAACTGATGGTTATGGGCAACATAGGGACTCGGAACCAGTATACTCGGTGTACCGAGTGCAGTGATTTCCGCTGCGGTTGTTGCGCCGGCACGACAGACGATCAGATCGACATGCGCCATAATATCCAGCTGTTTTACATAATCGACGACTTTTACATGCGGGGCATGAATCTGCTTACGCATCTCTTCGTAATTGTTTTTCCCTGTCACAAACAGGATCTGATACCGTTCACTCACAGCAGGCAGTGCATCCTTCATGATGGCATTGACTGATGTGGAACCCAATGACCCCATAACAACCAGGATCAGCGGCTTGTGCAGGCTCAGACCGAGTGATAAAAAGTAGTCCCTGTCAAATTTGGCATGGACCGCATTGGTTGCACGGGGATTTCCCAGCAGTCTGGTTTTTTCTCTGCCGAACTCCTCAAAGCATTTTTCATAACAGATGACGATCGCATCCATATACTTAGCAACCATTTTATTAGAAACTCCGACAATGGAGTTTTGTTCATGGATCATGGTAGCTACATGCTTATGATGTGCCGCCAGCATGACAGGTGCACTCACATAGCCTCCAAAGCCAATCGCAATATCCGGTTTAAATTCATCAATAATCCTGCAGGCTTTTCGGTAACAGTTCATCATCAGCAGCAGTGCCCTGCACTTGTTGAAGACATTTCCTGTCAGTCCGCTGGCATGCAGTCCCTGAAAGGCGTAACCATGGGACGGTACTTCACTGGCCTCCATTCGATCATCATTTCCCACAAACAATATCTCAATATCCCCATAGCGCTCTTTTGCGGCATCCGCCAGCGCCATGGCAGGATAGATATGACCTCCGGTCCCTCCAGTGGCAATCAGCATTCTCATGTAATCACTCCTTGTTTTTTATTATACCATAGGAAGACGTGTTACTGCGCAGTAAATTTTATGTTTTTCAGCTTTCATTTGCAATGCTCATCAAGAGCCCCATGCTGCCCATCATGACCACAAGCGAGCTGCCTCCGTAGGATATAAAGGGGAGGGTGATGCCTGTAACCGGAAACAGACCGACAACAACGCCCAGATTGATCATCACCTGAATGGCAAACAGCGAGATCAAGCCGATAGCGACATAGCACAGATAAGGATCACTGCTGTTTTTGGCAATTTTCACGCCCTGATAAATCACCATCAGAAATAAGGTGATAAGGATACAGCAGCCGATAAAGCCGAATTCCTCGGCGAAGATGGCAAAGATGAAATCCGTCTGCGGCTCCGGCAGATAGAAATGCTTCTGCATGCTGTTATCAAAGCCGACACCCAAAATCCCTCCCGGTGAGATAGCAAACAATGACTGTATGATCTGAAAGCCTGCCCCCAGCGGGTCCTTCCACGGATCGATAAAGGAGGTGATACGGGCAAGGCGGTAGGGCGCGGATATGATCAGTCCACCCAGACCGGCAGCCCCCAGCATACCGACTCGCACAAAATAAGAAAGCGGTGAATCCGCCGCCAGCACCATGACGACAATGGAACAGACCATAACCATGCCGCTTCCAAAATCCGGCTGCAGCAGAATCAGACCAAAGCCAAGCATGACCAGAAAGGCCGGAAACAGCAGATCGCGCTTAAAGGTTTTGATGCGGTAGCGCTTTGCCAGAAAATCCGCAACGTAAATGATGATGGCAATTTTGAAAAATTCAGATGGCTGAATCAGAAAGGAGCCGACACCAAACCAGCTGCGGCTACCGTTTCGCTGGATGCCTAGCCCCGGAATCAATACCAGAATCAGGGCGATCACACACAGGATAAACAGCTTTTTCCCGTACCTGCGAAGCTTCGTCAGGGAAATACGGCTGGCCACATACATGACAAAGACCCCAATGAGTGCAAACACGGCCTGTCTGCTCATAAAATAGGATGCATCATTGAATTTCGCGGATGCCCATACACGGGAAGAGCTGCCCACCATGATCACGCCGATGACCACCAGCAGCAGAATCAGTACGGTGAGCGTCCTGCACTTTCTGGAAAACATAACTACCACCTCTGACACAGTGTATGCCAGCAAGAAAAAAAGTAGTACCCGACTACTTTTCTCTGTATTTCCCATTCAGGATATCATCCTCGACATGCACCTTGCGCAGATTGATCGTTCCAAAGACGCAGGATACATCTACCGCAAGATCCTGTGAGCCCTCCGGATGATGCTCCACACGGGTGTTTCCGAACACATTTTCACTTTTCACGCGATAATGTATCCTGTCACTGACCAGCAGGTCGATGCTGCCAAACACCGCTTCCAGCTTCACATAGCCGCATTCCGTTAAGTCCGCATCCACAAGATCAATCATCTGCGTTCCGAAAACACTTTCCGCCTTCAGTGAATACACAATACCATGAGCATTCAGCCGTTTGTTGCCGAAATAGGTGGCACTGCGCAAATCACGGCGGCCATCCTCCTCCTGCAGGACACTGTCACTATGTTTAAACCGCAGAAAGCTGTCCCCGATGATCATACGGCAGCCGAGCAGAATCAAGCCGATTGCCACCAGCATTCCCCATGTCAGGCGAATACTGATCCAGTCATTTGCACTGCACAGCAGATATACCCCCAGAATAAAAACACAGCCGTTTCCGAAATGGAAGCCGTCCTCAAAAAAGCTGAATACTGCCGGGATGATCAGAAACAGTGTCCACCAGCCCGGGAAAAAGATGGAGAAATCCCACCAGTCCATGGCGCCTCCCAAATATCCGATTCCAACTGCCAGAAACAGCAGTCCGATAATTCTTGATTTCATATGCATCGCATGTTCTCCTTTCCATCCTGAGCATTCCGCTTTCCAAACGCAGGATTTGCTGTTTTCTCTTTAAAATGCAGCTGGCTTTATTTCTTCAATGCCCCGTCCCACTTCACAAGTCTGGCGTGCAGCAGGTAGCGCAGCTCGCTGGGCTGTCCGTCACGTTCATAGGAACAGGTGCTTAACGAAACGATGCGATCCTGTCCTTTGACCGATACCTTTCGGTTAAAATCCGAAAGCTCCCTCACCATATCCACATAGCTCTTGAAGTCCGCATCATCCGCATACTGAAGCCGGTAGGAGGCACTCGTTGCACTCGTTGAATACATACTGAATATTTCGCAGCGGTAATTCTGCTGCTCAGTGAAGATATACAGATACGGATGCTGTTCAAAAAATGCCTGCTCCTTAAACTTCTCCAGCTCGGCAAACATGGTACCGTGCTTGACATTGTGTCCGTAGATGATGGTATTGCGATCCTGAAAGGAAGCATCTGCGCCGGCATCCATAAAAATAGCACCGGCATAATTTTCCTTTTTTTCAAAGGTGTGATTCAGATAATAGGAATTATCACTTCCCTGCACGATGGGATAGGATATATCTGTATCAGGGATCAGAATCCAGCCGACAACCTCCGGATTTTTCTCCTTCAATGCCTTCCAGTCAATCGTGAAATCCTCCTTTTCCGGATTTTTGGGAACCTTGGCAACCTCCTGTACCGCATCCTTTTCCTTCCCCTCCTGATAATTCAGATAGTAGATGCTGATCAGCTTATAGGCGGAAAACAGAAAAACGGCCAGAGCGATGACGAACAGTATATCATATATAATTTTTTTCGTTTTTGACATGGGTTTCTTCATGCGGATACCTCCGTTGCTGGTTTTCATTTTACCATAGTTTATACAAAATTACTATCCATACGGAATTTGTTTGACAATCCAATCGTTCTGTTCTATACTTCATTTAGACAGTTATCGAAATGAAAGAGGTGATGCTATGGGATTTCAGGAAACCTTCAAGGCGCTGTCCGATCCGACCCGCAGAGAAATTGTAAATCTGCTAAAGGACGGCAAGCGCAGTGCCGGAGATATCGTTTCACATTTTTCAAGCACAAATGCCACGATATCCCATCATCTTTCCATTCTTAGAAAGGCTGGTCTGATTACGGATGAAAAACAAGGGAAATACATTTATTATGAGCTGAATACCAGCGTGATTGATGAAATCATCGGCTGGATCACATCCCTGAAAGGAGAAGAGCAATGAAAAAGCAAACCCTGAGTATTGCGTTTTTGATTCTGATAACGTTTCTATTCTGTCTTGTAATTCTCCCCTTCCTGCCTGCGCAGATTCCGATTCACTGGAATGCGGAGGGTGTTATCGACAATTGGTGCGACAAGCTTTTTCTGTTCCTGTTTCCTGTGCTGCAGCTCGTAATCACCGTCGGTTTCCAGTTTGTCAGAAGCACGGATCCACGCAGGAAAAACGTGGAGCGCTTTGTATCTACCTGTAACGTATTTCTAATGGTACTGTGTCTGCTTATTTTCGGCATGTGTCTGATAACTGCTATTTCCGCATGGAAGCCGGATGCTTTGGATGTTCCAATGGCGATCACGCTGGGGCTTGGTTTCCTGTTTGCCGTCATGGGCAATCTAATGCCGAAAATCCGCCAGAATTATTTTATCGGCATCAAAACTCCATGGGCACTGGAGGATGAGGATAACTGGCGCAGAACTCACCGCATGGCTGGGCGTTTATGGTTTGCGGCCGGACTGCTCATGATGCTCCTCAGTGTGCTGCCAAAGGAAATTCTGACGGGGTCTATCCTTGGACTTGCATCGGCTATGGCTCTGGTGCCCTATATCTATTCATATTCACTGTTTCGCTCAAAGCGGATGAAAGGAGAAAACAAATGATTGAAATCAAGCATGTAACAAAAATATACGGAGGTACCCACAAGGCTGTGGATGATATCTCTTTGACAATACCTACGGGAGAAATCATCGGCTTTATCGGCCCAAACGGTGCCGGCAAAACCACAACGATCAAAATGATCACGGGTGTGCTCAATCCGGATGAGGGAGAAATCCTGATCAACGGGAAAAACATCGTTAAGGAGCCGCTGGAGGCAAAAAAGGAATTCGGAATCGTTCCGGACAACGCTGATATTTTCCTGCGGTTAAAGGGGCTGGAATACCTGAATTTTATGGGAGATATCTATGAGGTTGACAGCGAGCAGCGCAAGCAGCGCATCACCTCCCTTGCGGAAACCTTCGAGATGAAGGACGCACTCAATGACCGCATTCTTTCCTATTCCCACGGTATGCGGCAGAAAATCGTCATCATGGGTGTGCTGCTTTCCGATCCAAACGTATGGATTCTGGACGAGCCGATGACCGGTCTGGATCCGCAGTCCTCCTATTCTCTGAAGGAAATGATGAAGGAGCATGCCCGCAAGGGAAACACTGTTTTCTTCTCCACCCATGTGCTGGAGGTGGCGGAGCGTTTATGCGATAAGGTTGCCATCATCAACAGGGGACGCATCGTGTTCTTCGGTACACTGGAGGAGCTGAAGCAGCTGCATCCGCAATGTGATTCTCTGGAAGCCCTGTTCATGGAGGTCATTGCCCATGCGTAAATATCTGTCTCTGACACGGGTTCTGTTAAAGAATTCCATGGGGATGATGAGCGACGGCAAATCCAAGAAGGCACTCAACGTGTTCATATATGGCGTGCTTGCAGTCTGTATGATTCCGTTAGGCTTCACGCTGTACATGATGTTCAACACTGCCATGGCACAGCTGCAGCCCCTGCAGCAGGAGGGAGCTGTTCTGGCACTGGGCTTTCACATTTCCTCACTGGTAACCTTTCTGTTTTCCATTTTTCTGATTCCCTCCATCTTTTATTTCAGCAAGGATTCCGAAACCCTGCTGGCGCTTCCGCTGCCGCCGCAGACCATTCTGAGTGCCAAATTCAGTGTGTGTCTTGTGTATGAATATGCCTTTACACTGATCGTCTGCGTACCGCTGTACATCGCCTATGCAAACAATGCTGCAATTGGTATTCCCTATATTCTACTTGCGCTGGCAATTTTCATTACCCTTCCAATCTATCCCCTCGTCCTGTCCAGCATCATCACGATGCTGCTGATGCGTTTTGTGCCGTTTTTCAAAAACCGCGACCGCTTCAATATGATTGCCGGTATCCTTTCCATTATTCTGGCCTTCGGCTTCAGCTTTGCAATGAACTCCGGTACGATTGCAGAGGATCCCAATGCGCTCATTTCGATGCTGACACAGGGGAATAATTCCATGATTTCCCTGTTCTCCAAAATATTTCCGGCCATCCCCTTTGCCGCAGAAGCACTTATCAGCAGCGATGCACTGCAGCTGGTTTACTATATACTCATCACCTGTGCTGCTCTGGCGGTCCTGGTCATTCTGGGAAAATGGCTGTACTTTAAGGGAGCCATCGGCTTCAGCGAAACAAAAAGCTCCCGCAAGGAGCTGTCCGCAAAGGATTTTGCGCGTGTCAGCCGCCACAGCAAGGTACGCACCTATTTAATTAAGGAGCTGCGTCTGCTTATCCGTACACCGGTGTATGCAATCAACTGTATCGGCATGTGTGTACTGATGCCGATCATGCTGCTGGTCATCTTTATAACAGCGGATGCGGATGTCCTGCTGCAGCAGCTTCCGGATATCACACCGTATCTGGACGGCATGCTCCCCTATGCTGTACTTGCCGGCATGGCCTCAGGCTTTCTGTTCAGTAATCTGAACATGATTTCTTCAACCGCCATATCGCGTGAGGGAACAAATATCTCCTTCATGAAATACATTCCCATGTCATTGAAGCAGCAGCTGCAGGCTAAGGTACTCAGCGGTATTCTGATGTCTGTCATCAGCATGCTGCTGACGATGGTCTGTGTATACTTCCTGCTGCCGATTTTCCCGCTAACCTGGTATTTCGCTGCCGCAGCTGCTTCCCTTATCACCATCGTACTTGGCAATTATGCCAGTCTTGCGCTGGATATCCTGCACCCCAAGCTGGTTTGGGAACAGGAGGCAGCTGCTGTTAAGCAGAATATGTCGGGAATCGTGTCCATGCTGGCAGGTATGGCTATGACGGTTGTGACCTGTGTGCTGCTCTTCATCCTGCCGGATGACTACCTTCTTTTCGGTACGGCAGGCATGGTGATTGTATGTATTGCTGTTGATGTGGTATTCTATATGCGACTGGATAGCTTTGCACAGAAGCGCTTCCATCAACTATAGGAGTGAAATGAAATGAAGAGAATACTAATATATTTTGGTGACGAGCAGCAGAAGCAGCCCATTGTGGAACAGGTACTGAAGGACATGCATGCGGATTACCGTATCCTGCAGGATGCTGATCTCAATCAGTGTGTTGCCAATTTGATGGGCCTTCCCGGATTTGATGAGATACCGGATGCGAAGCCTGCTCACCACAGCATTGACCTCATGCTGTTTGAAGATGCTTCGGATGAGGAGATTCAAAAGGTGAATGAATGTCTGCAGGCAAAGGGAACTGCCATGCAGCGAAAAGCAATGCTGACAAAGCATAACAAAGGCTGGACTTTCCATGATCTGCTTTCAGAGATCGAACGGGAGCATACCTATTTTCAAACCATGGATGCCATTCGCACCCTGCTTGTCCAAAGCAGCGAGCTGGTGATCGAAGCCTATACCCCCGCTTCCTGGAAGTCCTATGAGCAGGCCTTTTATCAGGCGTATGAATGCATGAACAGAGAATGCTCCATGGAAGAACTCAACGGGGCCTATGAAGCCCTGTCCTCCGCAAAAAAGCTGCTTGAGCCGGCAGAATAAAGCCGTCCGCAAACGGAAGTCTGCATGGAAACGGATGAGCTACAGAAATCCGGATATAAAAATGGTCAATGGATGAAATTGACCATTTTTTATCCTCTGCATGAAAGGATATCTGCATACAGCCAGGAATCCGCAAATTGCGGTTCTATTTCTGCTAATCAAAAATTGTATTGGTATACATGTCTAGCAGCTATACGCTCGAATACCGGCTACCTCTTATAAATCCATGCAAATTCGATGTACAACAGCAAAATCATCCAGGCCGTATCCAGGCCGATTGTATACCCTAATATACCGATGTATCCTTCCCTACTCTTCAAATCGCGATAATTGATAACCGGCATATATATCCGCGAAATTCTTATCAAAATAATACAAATCACCGTCTGGAGCACTTTATACCTGCTGTACAAGCACCATTGTGCAAAAAAAGCCTGAACCGCGAGATCCTTCCTCATGTACATGGAGCCATGTGAAATTCACACAAAGCAAACACTATTCCTTATGGTATCAAGCATGCAACTGCAAAAGACGATTTGTCAGAATCTCGTGACAAATCGTCTTCTTTATATTTTCTGCTCACAGATCGAAACGTCTGTTTATACTTCCTCAAACTGGGAGTTGTACAGCTTGGTATAGAAGCCATCCGCTTTCATCAGATCCTCATGATTTCCGGCTTCCACAATATCGCCATCCTTCATAACAAGAATCAGATCCGCATCCCGAATCGTAGACAAACGGTGTGCAATTACAAAGCTTGTACGGTTCTCCATCAGCTTCTCCATGCCCTTTTGAATCAGTACCTCCGTACGGGTATCGACAGAGGAGGTTGCCTCATCCAGAATGAGCACCTTGGGATCTGCAAGGAAGGCACGCGCAATGGTCAGCAGCTGTTTCTGTCCCTGCGAGATATTATTGGATTCCTCATTAATCATCGTATCATAGCCATGATCCAGCGTACGAATGAAATGATCGACATAGGCAGCATCTGCCGCAGCCATGACTTCCTCATCGGTAGCATTCAGGCGGCCATAGCGCAGATTCTCCATGACAGTTCCGTTGAACAGCCACGCATCCTGCAGCACCATACCGAACAGTGAGCGTAAATCGCTTCTGCGCATATCCGTCGTCTTAATACCGTCAATATAGATGCTGCCGCTGTTCAGCTCATAAAATCTCATGAGCAGCTTAACAATCGTCGTCTTTCCGGCACCGGTTGGTCCGACGATGGCGATTTTCTTTCCGGGCTTGATATACATGGAGAAATCATTGATGACGATTTTGTCCGGTGTATAGCCGAAGTGTACGTTTTCAAAGGTAACCTGTCCCTTGATGCTCGTTTTTCCGTTTGCATCAAAGACCTCGACCGGCTGTGTCGTTTCTTTGACCTCTTCCTCTTCTGACAGAAATTCAAACACACGTTCTGCAGCTGCGGCTGTGGACTGCAGGACATTCATCGTCTGCGCAACCTGAGATATCGGGTTGTTGAAGTTTCGGACATAGATGATGAAGGACTGGATATCACCAATCTCAATGACCCCGTTCATCGCCAGCCAGCCTCCCAGAATACATACTCCGACATAGCCGATATTTCCGACAAACATGGCAATCGGCTGCATCAATCCACTAAGAAATTGTGATTTCCATGCGGAATCATAAAGCTCATCATTGTATTCGGCAAACTGAGCAATACTCTTTTCCTCACCGTTGAAGGCCTTCATAACAATATGACCGCTGTACATCTCCTCAATGTGTCCATTCACATTTCCCAAGGAACGCTGCTGCTTTGCAAAGAATTTCTGGGAATGCTTGACAACGGTCGTAACCAGGAACAGGGACAGCGGAATGACAACCAGTGCCATCAGAGTCATCTGCCAGCTGATGGACAGCATCATGACAAGGAATCCGATAATCTGCACAATAGAGGTTATCATCTGTGCCAGAGACTGGCTCAGGGTCTGCTGTACCGTATCAATATCATTGGAAAAGCGTGACAGCACCTCACCATGAGACTGCTTATCAAAATAGGAGAATGGCAGAATGTCGATTTTCGCCGCCATCGTCTTGCGCAGATTGAAGGATACCTTCTGTGCCACACCTGCCATCATCCAGTTCTGAATGAAATTGCATAGGGTGGAAATCAGATAGATAGCAATCAGAAATAACAGAATTTCTGCGATACGGTCGAAATTGATGGATCCTGTCCCATATATTTTAGCGGTAAATCCGCTGACCAGCTCGGTTGTCGCCCTTCCCAGAATCTTTGGTCCAACGACCATAAAGACCACAGACAGTACGGCAAAGAGCATGGATACGATAATATTCAGATAATAGGGGCGCATGTAGGCAATCAGCTGCTTCATGGTGCCCTTGAAATTTTTAGCTTTTTCTGTAGGAGCGCCCGGGCCTCTGTGCCCCATCGGTCCTCGCTTCGCTGCATGTGAAGAACGGTTTTCTTTACTCATTTTCCAGTTCCTCCTTTGATAATTGACTATATGCAATCTCTTTATAGACATCGCATGACTTCATCAGCTCCTCATGGGTGCCGATGCCGGCTACCTGTCCCTTATCCAGCACAACGATGCGCTGAGCATGCATGATACTGGAAATACGCTGTGCCACCAGCAGAACCGTACTTCTGGTTTCCTGACACAATTCGTTCAGTGCCTTTCGCAGGCGGGCATCTGTTTTGAAATCCAGTGCGGAGAAGGTATCATCAAATATATAAATTTCCGGTTTTTTGACAAGCGCCCTTGCGATGGACAAGCGCTGACGCTGTCCGCCGGAAACATTCGTACCACCCTGTGCAATCGGTGCATCAAAGCGCTCCTGTTTCTCATCAATGAAGTCCAGGGCCTGTGCAATGGATGCGGCCTCTTCCATATCGGCCGTCGTCGCATCCTCTTTCGCATATTGCAGATTGCTGGCAATCGTACCGGTAAACAGAGAACCCTTCTGCGGTACATATCCGATTTTTTCACGCAGATCATGCTGAGATACCCTGCGGACATCCACACCGTCCACCAGAATACTTCCCTCTGTTACATCAAAGAAGCGCGGAACCAGATTGATGATGGTTGATTTACCGCTACCGGTACTTCCGATAAAGGCGGTTGTCTCACCCGGCTGTGCCGTAAAGCTGATATCGTGAAGAACATCCTCCTCGGCGCCCGGATAGCGGAAGCTGACATGATGGAATTCAATACAGCCGCGTTTTGCTTCATCAAAGTGCTCTGCTGTTAACGGATCGCAGATGCTCGGCTCGGTATGCAGTACCTCCATGGCACGCTGTGCAGCCGCACTCGCTCTTGGCAGCATAATGGATATCATCGTAATCATCATGAATGCCATGATAATCTGAATTGCATACTGGATAAACGCCATCATATCACCAACCTGCAATGCTCCGGAATCAATCTGATGGGAGCCGATCCATACGATCAGTATCGAGGCGCAGTTCATAATCAGCATGACCAGCGGCATCAGACATGCCATGGCACGTGTGGTGAACAAATTGGTTTTCAGAATATCACCGTTTGCTTTCGCAAATTTCTCACTCTCACATTTCTGATTATTGAAGGCACGGATGACCGGCATTCCATCCAGAATTTCACGAACGACGGAATTCAGCTTGTCCATCAGCTTCTGCAGCATCTTGAACTTCGGCATAACAAAGGCGAATGCCACCATCATGATACTCAGAATGAGCACAACGACAAGTGCGATGATCCATGTCATGGATACATTGGTATTTACAACCTTGATCACAGCACCGATACCTATGATCGGAGCATAGATGACAATACGCAGAATCATTACCAGCGCCATCTGAATCTGCTGGATATCATTGGTGGTACGTGTAATCAGCGTATTCGTGGAGAATTTATTAAATTCAGCACTGGAGAAGTGTTCAACCTTATTGAAAACATCCTTGCGCAGGTTTCTGGATACACCTGCCGCGATACGCGCTGCCAGAAAGCCGACAGCAACTGCCGCAGCCGCAGAGCCAAGCGCTACTGCCAGCATCATAAACCCGTGCTGGAACAGATAGGTATACTGTATGGCATCCACATCAACACCGATGGCCTTGTATTCATTTCGCACATAGGCTGCATTGGCAGTATCTGCGGTTTCCGCCCCCATGGCATCGGTCACCTTATTCATTTCCTGTTTCATATCCATCAGCTGCTTTGATGGCATGGTTTCCAAAACGGTGAAGATGTCCATTCCCTTCGGCAGACTGGATAGCAGCTTCATCATCTTTTTCTGTTCATCCGACAATTCCCTGCTGGATGAGGATTTTCCGCTTTTGGCCTCGGCAGCACTCTGCTCCAGCCCCATGACAGTCGTTTCCGCCTTGCGCAGAGATTCCTTTATGGTATCTCTTGTCGCACTGTCCACATCCTTCAGCTCATATACATTTTCCTTTTTCAGTATCGGATAGGCATCCAGCTGATCGTCAGTTGCTTCTTCACTTATGAGCCTTGTGTAATTGTCTGTAAAGACCTTCTGTTCCTTTTTATCCATGAACAGAACAAGCTTTTTTACTTCACTTTCACGAATTACACTCGGAACACCGTCTTCCACACCACCGGATACGATACCGACATCGACTATACTGGACATATAATCCGGCATCGCCAGCTCACACATTGCCTGCGTGAACAGCAATGCCACAATCGCCAGAATCGATAGGGCAAACGGCTTCAGATATTTACCTAATTTCGTCATTTCTGTTCTCCTTCCTCAAGCTTTTCTTTGCGTTTCTGAGAATATGCCAGTGCCTTTTCCAGTATGCGGACAAACGCATTGGCATCCTCCTCACCGAGTTCCTCAATGAATTCAACAAGACGCTCTGTCATAAAGGCTTCACAGTTTTTCATCATCCGACGGGCATCCTCGCTTACCTGAATATAGACGCTTCTGCGATCTGTATCCAAAAGAATCCGGTCCACCCACCCCTTTTTCTCAAACTGCTTTATAATCTGGGAAATCGCAGCGGGCGTGACCTGAAAATAATCACTCAGCTCGCTCATCTTTACCAGATTGCCGTCATTGAGCTTCATAATGGCATCCAGGACCATGATATCGCGATGCTTCATTTTCGGATGATCATCTTTTTTCAGCAGGTTGTCTCTGCGAAACATGTAAAATAAATGTGTAACCTTCCGGACAATATCCATCTCATCCATTGTATCACCTCTCCAATTAGTTAAGTAACTTAATAATTAACTACCTTAACTATTATATTCAAAAATACAGTGATGTCAACAAAGATACTTTACTTCACACAAAGTTCACAATGTTTCCGCTTTCACCTGAAAATAAAAAAAGAGGATTCTAAAGCGTCCTCTTTCATCTGCATATTATTCCTGTACGGCAGCCTCTGCCTGTTCAATCGTTTTCAGAAAGCTCTGTGCCTTTTCCACGTAATAAATTTTATTACCGTGTGCACATACATAGCGGAAGCAGCTTTTCGCTTCCTCCAAGTCCTTCTCAACAAAAGCAATCAGTCCCAGGTAGTATTTGAAATCCACACGCTGAAATTCAAATCCTGCTGTCGGCATCGCTTTTTCAAAAAAGCTGCGGGAGCTGGAGAAGTTTTGATCCATCAGATCCAGCTTGTTCTGGATTCCCTCCAGACACTGTGTTTTAATCATTTGCATCGGCCCGTTGTTTACTCTGGCACCGGCCTTCTCACACTCATCGTAATGATATTTCACCATACTGCGATCACCCAGCTGGTAATACGCATATGCCATCAGCGAGTGATAGGCGAAGATGAAGTTTCCTCTACCCTGCGCACTGGTTGCCAGCACATCGATTGCCAGATGCGGATCATTCAGATATACCATGCACTGTGCAAGATGCTGGGGCATCGGAAAGTTCTTTTTCCGCTTTCCTTTTTTGGCATAGGCAAAAATCGCCGTTGCACAGGCCTCGGGATTGCATTGATCATACAGCAGGGAAATAATCGGCTGCATGGACATGTTCTTCCGTTTGGTGAGCTGGAAAAACAGAATGGAATACATCATCATTGCCGCAAAGACCGCTATGAAATTCTCAACATACAGAATCACAAGCAGAACCGCAATCAACCCTGTAAAATACAGAAGGTTCATTTTCAGATTAAAGCTCCAAGCCTTTTTGCCAAGTGCTTCATACTCACTCAGATATGCATGATGCAGGCGGTAAACACGTTCCACCTCCGCAACACTGGTCACATTTTCCTTTGCGAATTCCCTGCGCCTGCCTCTGTTGGGAATGCTCAGCATGCCATACAGGCAGACAACAAGTGCCGGAAGCACAGTTACGGTACCAATCAGCTCAACGATGGTGAAGCCGCCCATAAAAAACAGCACCATGATGAGGATAAAGGGAACATTAAAGCGCTGCATGGCATAGCTCAGCAGCATGACGCCGTTGGCAAGACCGGATATGGTCAGACCGCCGATCAGATAATACATATAATCCGCTTTTACAAGCTCCCCTGCCATTTCCGCAGGGATGCTTTGCTGCATCAAAGAAACGATATACTCTCTTTGATAGCCCATAAATCCAAACAGGACTGCACCGGCCGCAAAGCTGACCAGTAAAACCACAAGATGTTTCTTACATTGATATTTCCACATACAATTACCTCTTTTAAATACTGTAACATACTATATCATAAACAAATGAAAAGGAAAAGAAATTTCCCTTTCCTTTCCATAAGTTTTGTATAAATTTACTCGCTTTTGATTTCTCTGCCGTTCATCATCGGTGCACAGACCAGCACAATGATAACCGATATAACAAAATTCATCGCCAGCGAAATCATCGTCAGCTGCTGCAGAAGCTCCAGTGTAAACTCCCCCCTGCTCAGGAAGAAAATGGTCAGCCCGATACCGGGAGCAGCTGCTGCAACCATGATCAGCATACGCAGCATATTCTCCATAATTGCGTTGTTGCGACTCTTTAAAATACGTACAGACAGCACGCTCGCTGACAGAAAAAGGGTTGCATAGCCCAGCAGCATGATGAAATACTGCAGGACACTGGCAATATCTATCTGATACAGCAAAGCCGCCACAAGAATTGCAGCACTCATCGGCAGCAGCATCTTCAAAAAGGTCGGCAGCAGCACGCAGAGCAGCTTTTTCAGCGGGTGATCGGGAATCAGATAAATCTGATAGTTGTTCATATCCTTCATGAAATCGGAATTCTGAACAATGGTGAAGAGCCAGAACATCATCATATACATGAAAAAGCCAAAGCCCATATCCATGATGAGCGTGATAACCAGATAAATACCAATTGTCATAACATCCGTCCAGCGGATATAATCATTGGATTTGCGCAGCAGCAGAACATTCTTGGAAAAGATAGCCATCGCGCCGCTGCGAAAGCTCGCCTTAACCTCATGAATCTTACGATCACTCATTCCATCGCGTTTGCCGGCACGCACATCCTTATACAGCGCAGTAAACTCCTGTGCATCCTGCATGGCACGCTCCACAAAGTCCCCCTTATAGCCACATAGCAGAAGATAGGCTGCCATACAGGAAATCAGAAGTAAGCCGATTCCAAGCAGCATAAGTCCCCACGAGGAAGCGATATAGGAAACCAGTATCATTTTGATCCATCCAAACAGCGGCACCCAGTAAAACAGCTCCGTATTCAGAAAAAGTGTTCCACTTCCTGTCAGCGCAAAATCGTTCTGCAGGACGACCATGCCATACACCGCCGCAACCATCAGGACATACAGCAAAGCGGCAATCGCAGGGATATGGCGGTAGCTGTCCTTTTGAATCGAGAGCAGATACACATAATAATACACAACCAGAAAGACAAAATACACAAAAGAAAAGCAGAGGAATGCAATCAGCAAAAACGGAAATGACAATTCAATCGTGCTTCCCAGCAGAATGACCATAAGCAGGGAAACTGCCCCGCACAGAAAGGCGGAAGCGATATTCTGCAGCATGAGAAAGCGCATGGTCTGTACACGGGTAAAGGGTCCGCTGAACAGATAGAAGGCATCCGCCTCCATAAACAGCGCCTTTCTTTTCTGCAGCAGCATGACGCCGACCATCAGCGCCGTAAATCCGACACCGATCATGATCGCCATATTGGCATCCGTGATATTCTGCATTGACAATGCAATTTCCGGCTTGGAAAGACTCATGACAATCAGTCCGCCGTACAGTAACATCATGAGTATGGCAAAAATCGCGCTTCCCTTACGGGAAAATACATGGCGGATATTCGCCTTCATGCGTGTCAGATACAGCTTATACAGTATGCTCATGTTCATCACCTTCCACAGATGCAAAGAAGATTTCCTTGATACTTTTATCCTTCAGATCTTCCTTTCGCACATGCGCAACAATTCTTCCGTGATCCATAATATAGGCGCTGTCCCATATCGCTTCGATCACATCAATGATATGCGTGGAAATCAGAATGGCAACCCCCTGCTGCTTCAGACGTACAAACAGCTGCAGCGTTTCTTCAATACTTGACGGATCCAATCCCACCATCGGCTCATCCACCAGCAGCGTCTTTGGGGAAATGATCAGTGCCAGCAGCATGCTGACCTTCTGCTTCATCCCTTTGGACAGCTCACGAACCGCTTTTTTGCGTTTGTCCTCCAGCTTGAACAGGGCGATATATTCATCTGCAAGCGCACGGTAATTCTCACAGCGGTATGCCTTTCCGATAAATTCCACATGCTCATCTATGGTCAGAAGATCATAGAGCACCGGTGCCTCGGGAATATAGCCAAAGCCCTTTTTCGCATCCAGTGAGCTGTTGGCAACACCGTTGATTTTAATATCTCCCTTATACTGCAGCAGATTGGTTATGCTCTTGATAGTTGTCGATTTGCCGGCCCCGTTTGGTCCCAGCAGAATGGTCACCTCGCCATCCGCTGCACATAGGGAAACATCATCCACAGCCTTGAATTTCCCATACAGCTTTGTCAGATTCTTTACTTCGATCATAATACACCCTCGTCTTTCTTTTTTATTTGAATTTCTTTTTTATCCCGAAACTGACGATATTGAAAGCACATCCACAGAAAGCCTTCTATCGTACAGACTGTCCCGAGTATCAGCAACAGACTATGAATGTCCGCAGCCCAGTCAAAGCCACTTGCAAACAGCATACCGGCTCCGGACACAAACAGCACTGCCCCTTTGCGAAAGGTAAGATTCACGATACGAAGACGTCTTCTCTTCATACGCAGCATAATACCGACCACCATCAACAGGCCGACAGCCCCCAGAATCGAGCCTGTCATCAAAAGGATCATCGACACCACAGAGCTTTCGATCCACAGCAGGGACAGCAGACAGAGACAGCCGATTACCAGGGCACCGGCGAATATATGCAGAGTCGAACGATATCCCTCCATTCTGGTTTCCACCTCACTGTGCAGAGGAACACATCCCTCCTCAGCCCAGAAAAAGTAAACATCTTTTCCCTCGGGATTTATGATATGCCAGCCGCTGTTTTCAAACAGCTGAAAGTAGGCTTCTTTTTCATCCTCCTTCAGCTTCTGCATATCGTAGCTGAAGATGCGGTTGACCGGCTCCTGCTTTTGCAGGATGTAGCACATACCGCGAAATTTCTCAAACACCCAGCCTTCCTTTGCATACTGATGCAGCATTTCCATATCCTCACAATCGGAAAAGGCAAGACCACCGCACATCACGCGTTTTCTATCCTTCATATCCGTTTTCCTCCAATATTCGCAATCCGTCCTCCACCATGCGTTTTCGTCGGGCAACCTCATGGAGCAGCACCTGTCTGCCGGTATCGGTAATCTGATATTTCTTCGTCCGATCCGCAGTAACAGAGGTCTGCAGAATCCATTCCGCCCTGCACAGCTTCTTCAGCAGAGTATACAGTGTTCCCGGACCCATGGTGATGCTTTGATTGCTGAGCTCTTCGATATATTTCATAATCGCATAGCCATGGCGCTCGATCATCAGCGACAGCAAAATGTAATACATGGCATCTGTCAGCTGCGCACTCTCCATCGTATTGCTTTTTGACATATTCTCAACCTCCATAATAGATATATCCATTTTAGATATATCTATTACAGATATAATATACCATACCTAAAGATAGGCGTCAACATATTTTGATTTTCAAACTGAAGGAGCTGAAGAAAGCATACAGATGGCGCATGCTTTCTTTATCCTACATGCCTTTCAGCGGCTGCAGAAAGACCGCGACAAGACAAAGCAGCACTGCGAAAACCAGCTTCATTTCCTCATCCCTTCTTTCCTGCACGGATATTTCATATGGTATACGATTTGAAATACCGCTATATTCCTGAAAAAGCATGTAAAAAACAGGTATTTTACGCTTGATTGCACAAAAAAAAGAGCTGTACACAAACGTATACGTTTATGTACAGTGCACAGAGATATTTTATAGCATACTCCCCCATTGCGCAAGAGTCCCATGTAAAATAATGAAATTCTTACCATCCGCCCGTTGCGATTCACCGAGGCATAATGAATCCTCAGGAATACCAAAAAGGTATTACGTTCTTCATGAGGTTCCTGCCATATGTTACTGTTTTTACCCTTAATTAAACCAATTTCTACCATAAGATTAGTGAATGATAATACTTACCCTTTCATACTGACAGCATAAATGATTGAGAAGGATACCGGTATGGACAGGCTGTAAAAAAAAGACGCGGAATCGTCCTGCAGCTTCCGCAGCCTTCTTACGTTTAATAAAAAATACAGTGCTTTTCCCGTTTATCTTTGGCAGCCAGCCCGATGAAGGTGGAGCCTGCCGGCACATCACTGATCACAACCGCGTTGGCTCCGACCTTGGCATCATCATGAATCGTGATGTTGCCAAGACATTTTGCCCCCGCTCCAATCATCACCCGATCTCCCAGCGTAGGGTGCCGTTTGGCATGCTGTTTACCCGTCCCCCCCAGCGTTACACCGTGATACAGCTGACAGTCATCTCCGATGACGGCAGTCTCTCCGATGACAACACCCATTCCATGATCAATCAGCAGACCTCTGCCAATCGTTGCCCCCGGATGAATTTCTATCCCTGTCCAATGCCTGGCGATGTTGGAATTCAGCCTTGCCAGAAAAAACAGATGATGCTTGTACAGGAAATGAGAAACCCGATGAAAGGCCAGTGCACGGATATGCGGATACAGCAACAGAATTTCCAGCTTGGAATGCGCTGCCGGATCGTTTTGCAGGGAGCGGTTGAGGTTGTGATTGATATCCTTCAACACCCGAAACATATCAGTCAAAATCCAGTACGGAGAGGTATTTTTCTCCACCGTCCGGTGCTACCGTAACGATCTTTTTTCCGGGATAGCGTAAAGATAAACGTTTTGCTAAAGCAATGTTGGCACCGGAGCTGATACCGACCAGAATTCCGGTTTCCTTAGCGAAGCGCACTGTCTCAAAAACAGCCTCACGATCGGATATCAGCAGAATATCATCCGCCAGCTCCCGATCAAAATTAGCAGGAACAAAATTTGCCCCAATACCCTGTATTTTGTGCGAACCAGCCTGTCGTCCACTTAAAACCGCACTCTTTTCCGGCTCTCCAGCCATGCATAAAATCGCGGGATTGTATTCCTTCAGCCGCTTTGCCACCCCGCTGAAGGTACCACCGGTTCCGATGCAGGCAACAAAGATATCCACATCCTGCAGCTGATCCAGAATCTCTTTTCCGGTTGTCTCATAATGCGCATTTGGATTATCGGGATTGTCGAACTGGGAAAGTGAACGATAGTTTGTGTTCTCCTTCATCAGCCTTTCCATTTCATCCATGGCTCCCTGCATTCCCTTTTCCCCCGGTGTCAGCACAAGTGTTGCACCGTAGGCCTTTACCAGCTGACGGCGTTCCATACTCATTGTTTCCGGCATAATGATAATGACCGGAATATGGTAAACGGCACCAAGCATAGCAAGTGCGACACCGGTGTTACCACTGGTGGCTTCAACCAGTACAGTATCCTGTCTGATTTCTCCCTTATTCATGGCAGCGTCCAGCATCCCCAGCACTGCGCGGTCCTTGATGCTGCCACCGATGTTATATTTTTCCAGCTTTACATAAATATTGGTATCCTCTATATGGTACAAAGGGGTGTTTCCAATCAGCTTTACTGTTTCCTTCATCTTTCATGTCCTCCTTTTACAGTTGATATTCTCTATGAACTTGACGATTACAACATCGTTCACGGAGCAGGACGCTTTCGCATTTGAACGTATTCCAGAACAATTTTCCTGCTGCATATGCTTTCATGCGACAAACCTCCTTATCTGCTATAGTATATTCCTTTTCAAAAGGAAAAGACACTATGACGCTTTTATGCTCTTTATTATCCCATACTTATACAAAAAAAGAAACAGTTTGAAGGTATTTTCTGAAAGAAATGAAACTTTGTGTAAGCTGTCATCCAGTGATTGGACCATGCGATTTGCTTTCACTACAGATGGATGGGACTGTAAGGCCACTATGCACAGATTCCCCATGTAGAGGATAACATGGAAATTTGTAAAAAAATAAAAAATTTAGGAGTTTTGTATGTTTCATACGTATATAAGAGTATATAGGAAAAAAAGGAGGATACTACCTATGGAAAAAGAATATGCAAAGGATTACCCGATCCCCTTTCACAATGATGTTTTCTTCAAATACATGCTGATTGGGGACGATGCAGGCTCTGCATTGCTGAGAAGCAGAATCATCGAAGAAATTTACGGACTGAAGGTCCATGAAACGAAGGTCCTGAACCCGGAACTGCTGCCGGAAGCTTTTTTTGGCAAACGTGCGGTTTTGGATGTCGTGCTGGAGGATGAAGCCGGCCATTTTTACGATCTGGAAATGCAGGTATCCGGCTATACGCAGAAGGAACAGCTGCGTTTTCAGCAGTATGGCTACCGCCTGGTCGGAAGACAGCTGAAGCAGGGAGACGAATATACAGAGCTGAAGCCGTTTTATCAGATTATCTTTATGAATGATAAGCCCAGGGATGGCGGACGCATGATACGCCACTACAAGGTAAAGGATGAGGATAATCAGGAGGAGCCCAACGGTACACTGAATCGAGCCATCGTGTTTCTACCGATGATCAAACAGCGTGTAAAGGAGGTTGGAGGCGTGGAAAATCTGACAGAGTTTGAAACTTTCTGCTATGTGCTTGCATATAATCCGGATGATGCTATACTAAACATGAAGAGAAGGATGGTGAACGTGGTTATGGAAAAATATAATGAAATGCGTGAGGACGGATCATTGTTCAGCTGGGCGGAATCGGTGGAGTTTGCGGAGCAGGCAGTACAGGCCAATTTGGAGGAGCGAACTGCAGAAGCTGAAAAGCTGGGGCTTGAAAAAGGTCTTAAAAAAGGTCTTGAAAAAGGAAAAAGGACATTGTTACAAACACAGATCATCCATAAGTACGAAATTGACGATAACTGGGTGAATTCCTTATCCGATCAGCAGATAGATGACGCAGTCATCCTTATCCTGAAATGTGATACATATGATGATTTAAAAGAAAAGCTGAAAAAGAACGAACTTAAATAGAAAGAAAAAGGAATGCTGAGTAAATTCGCATTCCTTTTCTTATTCGAGATTCGAACAGTATCTCCAAAAGAAAAAGCCGCAGGTTCCCCTTTGGCTGTTGCATGTCTTATTTCTTTTTTGATTTGCTTTTGGTGCTTTTGGAATCCTTGGCATTTGCCATTTTCGGTGCCTTTGGATCCGGATCATCAAAGTAACGTCCCGGCTTGGATAAGTCAAAATACAAGCGACTGTCTTCACTCATACCGAAGCTCTTATTGCTGCCGTCATCTGTAATTTTATTTAGTGCTTCACAGAACAGTGCATTGTGAGCTTCCTCACGCTCCAGCAGGAACATGATGGTTTCCTTGACATATTTATCATCAATCTGACGATACAAATACTCATATACCACCTTGGCACGCTGTTCACTTGCGATATCCGCAAGCAGATCGGCTGCCAGATCACCTGTCACGGTCACATAGTCAGCAGTCCATGGATTTCCGCTGGAATTTACCAGGGCAGGATTCAGACCGAAGGTAACCATTGTTTCAATCTCACCGGCATCCACCTTCTTATAGTCCACATCACCACCATTTAACAGATTGATGGTTTCTGCCACCATTTCCATGTGGCTCAGCTCTTCGGTACCGATATCCAGAAACAAATCCTTGAAGACCGGGTCCTTTGCGCGAAAGCTTTGTGACAGATACTGCATCGCTGCCTTGACCTCACCGTTGCAGCCTCCCAGCTGTTCCTGCATCAGGACAGCGTATTGCGGATTGGGACGCTCTACCTTTACAGGATGTAATAACTTTTTCTTGTGTTCAAACATATTCTCACTCCTTTGTCACCATTAGTATGGGAAGGAGTGTTTCATTTATACGTGATTTTAAACATCTATTTCTTTGTATTCACTGCCTAGCTGTGCATAATGCGCGGCATTCTCCAGAATTTCCTTTACCTGCTCCTCACTGCATTTGCGTATGATCCGGGCAGGACTGCCCACAGCCAGACTGTTTTCCGGAATCTGCTGTCCTTCCTTTACAAGAGCCCCTGCACCGATGATACTGTGTCTGCCGATATGTGCACCGTTTAACACAATAGCTCCCATGCCGATCAGCACCTCATCCTCAATCATACAACCGTGCAGCACCGCATTATGGCCCACGGTCACCCGTTTCCCTATTTGCAGCAAATGCTTCGGATCCGTATGCAGCGTGCAATTATCCTGTATATTGCTGTCCTCGCCGATATGAATATGATCCTTATCGCCACGCACCACGCTGTGAAACCAGATGGAGCTTCCCTTCTCCAGCGTCACATCACCGATCACGGTCGCATTGCTGGATACATAGGCGCTTTCTTCTATGAGCGGCTGCTTATCTCTGTATGGTAAAATCATGTTCTACACCTGCTTTCCTTACAGCTATACTATACCACACAAGACACCGTTATCATGAAGGAATTTACATACGAAAGTTAAAATTTCAGATGTCAGTACCTTTTGATATTTCTTCCCCTATTTAACGATAAGTCAAAAAAAGAATTCACATTACTATAAATGACAATAGAAATGTGAATTCCTTATCCATAAACAACCGAAGACCAGGCCTTTTTAAAATTACCTGCTTTTTATTATTCAATTCCAAACACAGGAACAGCAGGTGCAACCTCAGCGAAGCCATAAGCTGTTGGCAAAGCATCCGCACACCTTATTGTATTTCCACATATCCCATATTTATTCAGGATAGCATGCAAGACAGCTCATATATTATTCCTGTTCCTGATCCTTCTTATAATCTTCATACAGGCTGGAAAAGGCAGAGCAGCTGGAGCAGTCACTGTGACAGGAGCCGCAGCCGGAGTCCTTCCCTTTTTTCGGTCTGGTAGCATAAACGATTACCGCAAGTATGGCAAGCAGTACCGCTATTACGATAACATCTGCAATATTCATATTCTCACATCCTGTTCACCTTTAGTATATGCAGGAATACAGGTTTTGTCCAATCAGAAGAACATACTTCCGATCTGAAAGACAAGGAATGCGACAAGATAGGCAACCATCGTCTGGTAGCCGACAGCTCCCAGCGCCTGCCTGATGGATCCCAGTTCTCTTCTTGTTGCGGCGAAGGCGGCAATGCATGGCATATACAATACCGTGAAGCACAGATATGCAAAGGCGGAAACCGGTGTGAAAATTGTCTGCAAAGCAGCACTCAAACCGGCATCGCTGTTTGTCTGGGTCAGTACACTCAGCGTGGAAACAACACTTTCCTTTGCCGTGATTCCGGTTACAAGTGCGGTACTTGCTCTCCAGTCCTCAAATCCCAGCGGTGCAAACATATGAGAAATCCAGGTGCCGATGCTGGCAAGCATGGAATCTGCGGAATCCGCAACTGCAGTGAAGGAAAAATCATAGCTCTGTAAAAACCAGATAACGATGCTGGCCACAAAGATGATCGTGAATGCCTTGCGCAGAAAATCCTTAGCCTTCTCCCACATATGCAGCACTACACTTTTTGCACTCGGTATACGATAGGAAGGCAGCTCCATTACAAAGGGCACGCTGTCTCCCTTAAACATTGTGCTTTTCAGCAACAGTGCAGACAGGATTGCCACAAGGATACCAATCAGATATACACTGATCAGGATCAATGCAGTATGCTCAGGAAAAAATGCAGCGGTTATCATACCGTAAATTGGCAACTTGGCACTGCAGGACATAAACGGAGTGACAACGATGGTCATTTTCCGGTCACGCTCACTGCTCAGTGTACGGGCGGACATGATAGCGGGCACACTGCAGCCAAAGCCAATCAGCATTGGCACAAAGCTTCTGCCCGACAAGCCGATTTTACGCAGCAGCTTATCCATAACAAACGCCACCCGGGCCATATACCCGCTGTCCTCCAGCAAAGACAGGAAGAAAAACAGCGTTACGATCACAGGAAGAAAGGACAGTACGCTTCCCACACCGTTGCAGATACCGTCTATGATCAGCGCCTGCAGCCAGTCACTGACCTGCATGGACGCCAGCAGGTTAGCCATTTGATCACATGCTACGGCAATCCCATCCTCCAGCAGCGTCTGCATAGTACCGCCAATCGGACCGAAGGTCAGATAGAAAATGCACAGCATGATCAGAATAAAAATCGGTATGCCAAGATATTTATGTGTCAGCAGCCCGTCAATTTTCTCGCTGCGCACCTGTGCTGAGGATGCATGCCGTTTCACAACACAGTCAGCCACCAGCTCCTCTATATAGGAATAGCGCATATCTGCCAGTGCAGCCTCACGGTCTGTCTGTAAGGCATCCTCCATGCTTTTTACGATTTTTTCTATAATATCGATATCATCCTGATGCAGCTTCAGCTCCCTTTGCATCGGTTCATCTCCCTCCACCAGCTTGGTAGAGGCAAAACGCATGGGAACCTTTGCCTGTTTCGCATGATCCTCTATAATATGGGCTATGGAATGAATGGCACGGTGAACCTCTCCCTTGCAGAAGTCCAGATTTACTGCCTGTTTTCCATCCCGAATCTGCTTTTTCACCACACGGATCAGCTCATCGATCCCCTCATTTTTGCTTGCGGAGATAGGCACGATCGGACAGCGCAGATGCTCACTCAGCGTATGCACATCAATGCTGTTTCCACTCGCCGTCACCTCGTCCATCATATTCAGCGCAATCACCATCGGCTTCTGCAGCTCCATCAGCTGCAAAGACAGATAGAGGTTTCGTTCAATATTCGTAGCATCCACGATATTGATGATCAAATCCGGATCATCCTTTAAAATGAAATCCCTTGTCACCACCTCTTCACTCGTATAAGGAGACAGGGAATAAATTCCCGGCAGGTCGACCAAGGCAGCTTCCTTAAACGATTTGATCTGCCCCATTTTCTTTTCCACGGTTACTCCGGGAAAATTCCCCACATGCTGGTTGCTGCCGGTCAGCCGATTGAAGAGTGTCGTCTTGCCGCAATTCTGATTACCGGCCAGTGCGATTAGTACATCCTTCATTTCGCCCCCTCCGTATCTACCTCAATCTTAGCGGCATCCTCCAGACGCAGCGTCAGAACATAGCCTCTCAGATTCAGCTCCATGGGATCACCCATTGGCGCCACCTTGTTTACATGCACGTTCGTACGCGGCGTCAATCCCATATCCAGCAGCCGTCTGCGCAGCGCCCCCTGCCCGCCAACTGCCCGTATAATGCCACCCTGTCCGGGTTTAATGTTATCCAATGTCGTCATAATCAACTACCAACTTTCTAAATGTTACCCTTGGTTAATATCCATATATATCATACTCTAATTCCTTACTTTGTCAATGCTTATCGTGCAGTTTTTCACAAACGCAAACATATTTCCACCACTATTTTCCCCTCGGTGATGATTTTCCACAGACAAGCTCTTTCAAATGCATCAACCACCACCCTTGCCCAGCCGCCCTGAAAGCCGCCAGCTAATAAAATACGATATGAAATATTCTTTCATTTGTTGATATTACAGGCATTCTTTTCAGCCAATTTAAAAGAATGCATACTGAATTTCTTTTCTTATGTGCACTACGCCTTTTTGTGATAAAATGAACATAACAGATATTTCTTAAAACTCAACTTTTATGGCGAAACCAATGAGGAGGTTCCATATGAAACGCAGTTTATTTAAAAAGCATCAGCTGTGGTATGTCGCAGGCTTTCTGATTATCAACCTTGCCGCCTGCATCATCATAGGCAATCATGCCTACCGGCAAATCCAAGCGGATATGAATGCGCATGCTTTGCAGTCACAGGAGGAAGTACAAAGTGTTATGGATGATTACCGGCATTCCTTTCAGCTGTTCACAACCATGCTTGAAAGGGAGGTGGAAGCAGAGCCAAAGCCGGCAGTCATCTGGAAGTATCTGAAAAAGCTGGATAAGCAGCTGCAGGCTATTGAGGGTGATACCTTTGACGGCCTGTATATGTATTATAGGAACTCCTATTTATACAGCTGGGATACGCCCTATGAGCAATATGAAAAAAGCGGATATGATGCCACAACACGTCCGTGGTACCGCAATGCAGTGGATGCGAAGGGTGAAATCGTGTTCACTCCGCCGTATATGAGCTTTGCCAATCATTATATTCTATCCACCATTTCACAGCTGCAGCCGGATCAGAAAACCGTGTTTGCCTATGATATAAAAATGGGAAACATACAGAAGCTTGTCGCCTCTTTACAGGCATATGATAAGGAGCAGCTGATCATTTTTGATAAAAAAGGCACCATCATCGGTAGCAGTGAGGAGGATTATCTAGGCGGAAACCTGATGCAGAGTACTGAGGAAAACAGAGAACAGCTGACAGAGGCAAACAACAAGCTGAAGCAGGCCGATTCCTCAATTTCAAAGGAGGATCGAAAGAAGCTGGAGGATGAGGCTTCCTATGCACAGGCCTTCTATGATTTTCAAAACAGCTTTTCCACCGACTTCAACTCGCTTCTGAAGGATGACGGTATGCAGCTGGTTGATTATCAGAATCAGAAATACTTCGGACTGATCCAGCAGGGAAACGAGTTTGATTATCTTATTCTCGTACCCGTATATTCCATGCTGTCCGCAACCCTGCAAATCTGGCTGATTCCTCTGCTCATACTGGAAATCATATTGATATATGTACTGAGCCAGATCAGCAGAGAGCTGAAAAACCGTGAATTAAAGGGGGCCTATGTGGAGCTGGGTCAGACACAGAAGCGTTTGGAAATTGCATTGCAGGCTGCCCAGAAGGCTGCAGCCATCGATGAGTTGACCGGTATGATGAATATGAAATCCTTCCGCAGTACAGTTAAGCATCACATACAGGGAATGGAGGAGGATGAGAATGGAATCCTGATTATGATTGACGGCGATCATTTTAAATCTGTCAATGATCAATATGGGCATTCCGCCGGTGATGAGGTTATCCGTCTGACGGCACAGATGATTGTCGGTCGAATCCGTACAGTCGATTATGCTTCACGACTCCATGGAGATGAGTTCGCCATCTTCGTATCCAATACGCGTGACTACCGTGTAGCGGAAAAAATCATGGAGGATATCAATCTGTCACTGGCGAAGGAAGCCCAGAAACGAAATATGCCCGCAATCACTTTATCCTCCGGTGCTATTATCGCCTGCCCCAATGATAATTATATGGAGCTGATCAAGGCTGCCGATGAGGCTTTGTACAGAGCAAAGGAAACGCACAACGGTGCCTTTCGTCAGGCTGAGGAGAGGTAAAAAACATACAGCCTGCGTTCTTATGTGCGATACAGTAGGCACGCAATGCATTTGAGACAAAAAGGATCAATTTCATCTTTACGAACCTGATGAAATTGATCCTTTGCTTTTCTGTTTCGTACATGGGCAATCGCCTGTTCTGTCGCAGGGCATCTTCTTTATGAATAGCCGGGTACCGCAATTTCTGCATACCTCTTCCTCTTTTTGTTTTGATTACCTTTCTGCGTACATAGGCTAACGCCGCAAACCATGCGACTTTATCTGCACAGATAGATTCCCGGACAGCATCCCCCGCCAAGACACATATTGCATAAGATCAGCTGACAGCAGAAATTTGATCCTCCACCGCCAAAGGGACTCTGCATACTCTGATAGCGGGTTCTTCCGGACTGCATCTGTGCATATAGCTGACGGTATTGCTGATTGGACGGATCCATTTGACATGCTCGCTCTGCCGCCTCCATCGCCGCAATCTGGTTCCCGATACTGTAATTGCTGATGGCATACAGATAATACCAGGATGCATCCCGATTCTGAATGCTGTTCAGCACCTGAATCGCCTCCTGAAAACGCCCCATGTTTATATAGCTGACAGCTGCCTGGTAATCATTGGAAAATGACTGCTGATAGGTATTCTGCTGGTAGCCGTTGAAATTCTGTCCGAATGCTCCCCCGTTCTTTTTATAATCCAGTGCCTGCTGATAAGCATTCTGTATCTGCTTGAATTTCTCTTCAGCGTAGGGTTCCTTGTTTACATCGGGATGATATTTCTTCGCAAGCTGGCGATAAGCACGCTTGATTTCATCCTCACTGGCATCCCTTGACACCCCTAATATCTTAAACGGATCATCCATCTTTTTCACCTGTTCTTTTCTTTCTTACCATTTCATATTTCGTCCAGACTCCCGCATACAGGATATTACGCAGTATATCCGCATGCCGCAGAATCGGCAGTGCTTCAAATGCATCGGCGCTGTTGGAAATCATCAGCTCCAGAATGACCTTGACACGTTCATCAAAATCCGTTTGCCCGCTTTTTTCAAGAAACGGATTGAACTGTCCCTTCCTTCGATCGTCTTCCACATCATCATAGGCATCCATGATGTAGATGAACCTTCCCAGATAATCTCCCAGACGATATAGTGTATCATACCATTCATCATGCCGGTAGGTAACGATTTCCGCCATCATCACACCGCTCAAGGAGGAAAGCCTGTCCAGATCACGGCTTTGCGCCTTCTCCAGCTCCGCTGTCTTTTGCAAAGCCTCACGGATTGCCTGTATCTTATGGGGATAGGCTTCTTCCATACGCTTCATCGGACGCTTTAAAAGCGATAGCATGCTTCTGGCCTGCAGCCGATGCTCATCCTTCCAGTCATCCTCACACTTCAGATAGGTCAGAATAATCGTCATATCCGCAGCATAGCGAAGATAAGCATTCTCCCGCTTTACATGCCGGTGCATCGGATGAACAACGCATCGCTCCCTGACGAGCTGATCCTCCGGCTCATACAATGCCGTAAGCAGAATCGCCAGAAAGGTGAGATCAAAATTTAAGGTCAGCTGACCTCTGCGACCGAAATCCTCATGGAGTGCTTTGCACAGGCCGCAGTAAAAGGATTGATAGGTATCGAAATCCTTTATTTTAAGCTCCGGTTTATTGACAATTACATATCCAAACATGTTACTTTCCCTGCCTTGACAAAAAACTTCATGTGATAAGTTTACCCTTATTATAGGGAAATTTCAAGAGTCGCAGACAAGATAACATAAAAACACACATTGCAAGCCGCTTTTCAGCCTGTTGTGCAGACAATGCATCATGCATATACCGGTTTAAAAAAGCTGCATTATTTCCAAACGCTTACTCAAAAAGAAGATGCATATACATAAAATGATGATGCATTCAAAGGATATTCTAAAAAGGGGAATACTCAGTCTGGTGAAAAAGGATCCTGTGTATTGGAAGAAAGCCTTTTAATAGCAGGAAAAATCTTAACATACCTAAATGACTGCTCTGTATATAAAAAAGCCAGGTGTGCAAACGCAAATCCAACACCTGCCTTTTCATCCATCTAGTTCATGTTTCATTTTACTGTTATCCCTAAGCAGGCAGAAACTCATTTCTATTCTGTCCGATTTTCTTCCATGAGCTCTCCATGGATACATACTCTGCCGCCATCCGGGCATTTTGCATCAAACTGCGTTGCCCGCTGTTCTCCATAATCCAGCAATGCACCATTCAATAATGCATAAACACTTGGATATATTGAATTCCAGAATTCATGACATAGAGGCGGACATAAGTCCTTCACAACAAAGCTATCTCCCTGTTTACAATACCCGCTGCGGCATGCACTCTTCGTTACGGTCAACCTGACTGTTCTCATAGCTGATTCTCCCTCCATCCTTCAACATAGTAGGATATGCAATTCGACACTCCCCCTACGGTCATCGTTTTCCTTTCATAAAGCTTATCACTTATGATTACACGCTCTTTACTGCCGCAAGAAATGCACGAACCCTTTGCGCACTTACGATTTCATAGTCGGATGCATGCGGCTGTGGTGCATAGGAGAAGCTTACCGATTTACGGATCGTAGTCACATCCTTTTTCCAGTCCTTGCAGGAGGAATGCACCTGACAAATTCCGCTTTCCACCAGAAACTGCTGTACGTTATCAGCATGCAGCCCACTTCCTGCCAGCAGCTCAATGCGGGAACCGTACATGTTTTGCAGCTTCCTCAACAGTGTTAGCGCCTGCATGGCTTTGGGCTGCTGTCCACTTGTCAGGATGCGGTCTACGCCAAGTGCGATCAGCGTTTCTATCGCAGCGAACGGATCCGGTGTACAGTCAAAGGCCCGATGGAATACCGCTGTTTTCCCTGCTGCATGAGCCATTGCAACCAGCTGGGCACTCTGCTGCTCGTCTATAGTTCCATCCGCATGCAGACAGCCGAATACAATACCATCCGCTCCATTTTCCAGCATTTCTTTAGCTTCGTCCAACAGCTGTGCAAAGTCTGCAGTCTCATAACAGAAGCCTCCTCCACGAGGGCGAACCATTGCCATGACGCTTAGCTGCGTATGCTGCTTAACCAGCTTTAAAGAGCTGACACTCGGTGTCAGTCCTCCCATGTGTAAGGCACTGTTTAATTCAATACGGAGAGCACCACCCTGCTCTGCCTGCAGTGCATCATTATAGCTGCCACAGCATATTTCTGTTTGTATTTTCATTGTAATCTCCTTTTCTGAAAGCTGATTCCAAGCAAACCGGTGTCAGGGCCTTGCGTAATGTTTCAATTTCTGTTCAACTCCCGTTTAAAACACCGTCATTCTTAAACAGCTTTGTATTTGCTTCGTTTCCAGTCCGCTTTGCGCACAAAGTGATACTGCTTATCATCCGAGACCGCAGTATCAAGGCGATAGCCCAGTCTGCAGAAGCGCTTTACATCCTCAAACTGCTGAATATTCTGTTCAGCCAGCCAGCGCACCATTTCACCTCTTGCCATTTTCACATAAACACCCTTTTCCCTGCGCCTGCCCTCTTCTTCTTCCAGAAAGTAGACACTGACTAAGTGTACATCCGGATCCAAGTGCCTTTTTATGAGCCTGCCGTACTGCTTGCTGGATAAATCCAGAATCTGCTTATCCTCTTCAATCAGCCGTTGATAGGGCTTGCTTCCCCAGAAATCATATAGGCTTGTGCAAAAGGGTGTATGAAAGGGACTGTCCAGTTCAAGACGATAGGGTACGACGCCGTCAAAGGGCTCCAGAATACCATATAAGCCGGATAAAATGCGAAGATGCCGTTCTGCATAAACGAAGTATTCCTCCGATAAAAGATCCGGTGCCATATAGCTGTATTGTATACCGTCAAAGCTGAGCAGTGCCGGCACACAGGAGACATTCACATCCATGTGCTGATAGCTGTTGTATGTCCATTCGGCAATGGCATCGCTGCAGTTCAGCATGGCTTTTAATTCCTCCTGCTTTTTTGTTTTCAGATATGTAACAAGCCGTTCACTTTCCGGCAGGAAGCAGGGCATGCGTTTGTGATCCATAAAATCAATTGTTGGACGCATACGTTTTGCCGGAGCAATTAGTATCATCATGAGGTATCACCATGAACAAGATACCATACTTCAAAGGAAAAAACAACTTCTGAGTAGGCTTGCAGCAGCTAACATGCATAGGTTTAATTATAAGCTGCAGAAAGTGCTCTTCTGATTCAGTTCTGATAGCCAGGGAATATGCTATACATTAAGAAATGCTTCCAGCACTTTGATAAAGATGACTGCATCTTCCTCTTTAATATTTTGTTTGGAAGATGCAAAACGATAGTGCTATTTTAGGCAGATTGTTTGGCCAGACAGAGGTGGTGATTAAATCACAATGCGCAAGCTCCCACAGCAGCTTCTCTTTATCTCCCAGCGTTGATAGCGCACGGACATGATCAATATACAGCGACTGCAGATCATGATTGATCAGCTGCAGTTCATATCCCTGCTCCTCATTGATCATGTTAATCAGATCTTCATTCACATCTGCGAAGACTACCTCATATCCGGATGCATGCAGGCGTTCTCCAATAAACCCTCGTCCGATACTGCCTGCTCCGAAATGTACAGCTCTTCTCATAGTTCTCCTCCTTTCATTTTTCTACGGTTCACCCTATTTGTTAGCAACCAGCGTGCCACAGCATATGAAATTGTCCTATTTTTTTTGATTTTCATTATTTTCTCCAATATTTCTATATAGATAATGTAGTGTAGAGCTTCATCATAAAAAAAGAATGCAGAATTTTAATCCAATGAAATTCTGCATTCTTCTATTTCTATTCTGATTTATTCTTTTCCATTTTCTCTTTTAAGGCATCATATGTAGCACAATCCAGAATTTGAACAACAACATCATCCAGCTGCTGTTCGCTCAAGGTATCCACCCAATCATCATCAATACCGTACTTATGGATAAGCAGTGCTTTTAACATTGTTCTTTTTCCTTTTACGAGACCTTTTTCAAGCCCTTTTTCAAGCCCTTTTTTAAGACCTTTTTCAAGCCCCAGCTTTTCAGCTTCTGCAGTTCGCTCCTCCAAATTGGCCTGTACTGCCTGCTCCGCAAACTCCACCGATTCCGCCCAGCTGAACAATGATCCGTCCTCACGCATTTCATTATATTTTTCCATAACCACGTTCACCATCCTTCTCTTCATGTTTAGTATAGCATCATCCGGATTATATGCAAGCACATAGCAGAAAGTTTCAAACTCTGTCAGATTTTCCACGCCTCCAACCTCCTTTACACGCTGTTTGATCATCGGTAGAAACACGATGGCTCGATTCAGTGTACCGTTGGGCTCCTCCTGATTATCCTCATCCTTTACCTTGTAGTGGCGTATCATGCGTCCGCCATCCCTGGGCTTATCATTCATAAAGATAATCTGATAAAACGGCTTCAGCTCTGTATATTCGTCTCCCTGCTTCAGCTGTCTTCCGACCAGGCGGTAGCCATACTGCTGAAAACGCAGCTGTTCCTTCTGCGTATAGCCGGATACCTGCATTTCCAGATCGTAAAAATGGCCGGCTTCATCCTCCAGCACGACATCCAAAACCGCACGTTTGCCAAAAAAAGCTTCCGGCAGCAGTTCCGGGTTCAGGACCTTCGTTTCATGGACCTTCAGTCCGTAAATTTCTTCGATGATTCTGCTTCTCAGCAATGCAGAGCCTGCATCGTCCCCAATCAGCATGTATTTGAAGAAAACATCATTGTGAAAGGGGATCGGGTAATCCTTTGCATATTCTTTTTCCATAGGTAGTATCCTCCTTTTTTTCCTATATACTCTTATATACGTATGAAATATACAAAACTCCTAAAATTTTTTAAAAAATTTACAAAAATGCTTCGTATACCGGAAAACGATGTTCTGACTACCCTGGAAATACAGGAATTCACCTGTGTCCAGTCACAAGCGCGCAAAAAAAACTGCGCAACCCTGTAACGGGTGTACGCAGCTTTATCAATTTTCAGAATGGGTTATCTCAACTGTATATTCCCCATCTCTGACATCCACACGGATGGTATCGTCCTTACCTGCATTTCCTTCAATCATCCTGCGGGCAATCAAAGTTTCAATATTTCTCTGGATATAACGCTTCATCGGTCGTGCACCATATAACGGATCTACACCCTGTGTGGCAATAGCTCTGTATACAGCATCACTAACCTGTAATGTGATATCCTTATGCGCAAGACGCTGTGTAAGCTCCCTCATGAATTTATGAGCAATCTTACCTAGCATATCATCATTCAATGCATTGAAGACAACGATTTCATCAATACGGTTAATAAACTCCGGTTTAAAATATTTCTTCACTTCATTCATATAATTGGTATCACGATCAGCACCATCAAAGGCAAACTGACTTCCCAGATTGCTGGTCATGATCAGCAAGGTGTTCTTGAAATCCACAGTCACACCCTTGGAATCGGTAATGCGTCCATCATCCAGTATCTGCAGAAGAACATTAAATACATCCGGATGTGCCTTTTCAACCTCATCAAACAGAATAATGGAATACGGATTGCGACGCACAGCCTCGCTCAGCTGTCCGCCCTCATCGTAGCCGACATATCCCGGAGGCGCTCCTATCAAACGGGAAACGCTGTGCTTCTCCATATATTCACTCATATCAATACGGACGATATGGGATTCACTGTCAAACAGCTGCTCCGCAAGTGCCTTGGCAACCTCAGTTTTACCGACACCGGTTGGTCCCAGAAACAGAAAGCTTCCAATCGGGCGATGCTCATCCTGAATCTGAGCCTTACTTCGCAAAATGGCATCACTGACAAGCTCCAGTGCGTTATCCTGTCCTATGACACGTTTCTGTAAGGCTTCCTTCAGATGCAGGAGCTTCTGACGTTCACTTTCCACAAGACGGCTGACCTCCACACCGGTCCAGCGGGATACGATTTTCGCAATCAGCTCCTCGTTGACGGTTTCCTGAATAAGGGCATCCTCCTTCTGTTTGTCGGATTGTTCGCGAATCAGCTTCTCCAGATGCGGTATCGTCGCATACTGCAGCTTGGCGGCATCCTCATAACGTGCTTCATTCTGTGCCTGCTCCAGATCCAGCTTTGCCTTCTCCAGACGAACCTTGGCATCCTTGCTTTCCTCCAGCTCTGCCTTTTCATCCTCCCACTTTGTATACAGGGAGTCCTTTTCCGCCTGCAGCTGTGCAAGCTCTGTACGAATATCCTCCAGACGCTCCTTCGCCTTTTTATCTTCCTCTTTCTTTAATGCGGTTTCTTCAATCTGCAGCTGCATGATTTTTCTCTGCAGCTCATCAAGCTCCTGCGGCATAGACTCCATTTCCACCCGCAGTGTGGCACATGCCTCATCGATTAAATCAATTGCCTTATCCGGCAGAAACCGGTCGGTTATATAGCGGTTGGACATCGTTGCTGCGGCAAGAATCGCCTCATCCAGAATCTTCACACCGTGATATGATTCAAAGCGGTCCTTTAAGCCACGCAGGATGGAGATGGTATCCTCCACGCTGGGCTCCTGCACCATAACTCGCTGGAACCGCCGCTCCAAAGCCGCATCCTTTTCAATATACTGTCGGTATTCATTGAAGGTGGTTGCCCCGATACAGCGCAGCTCACCTCGTGCCAGCATCGGCTTCAGCATATTTCCGGCATCCATGCTGCCCTCTGTTTTACCGGCACCGACAAGATTGTGAATTTCATCGATAAACAGAATGATATTTCCTTCTGCCTGCTTCACTTCCTCCAGAATGGATTTCAGACGCTCCTCAAATTCACCACGGTATTTCGCACCCGCAATCAGAGAACCCATATCCAGCTCAATCAGCTTCTTTTCCTTCAGAGACTGTGGAACATCGCCCTTCATAATACGCCATGCAATACCTTCCACAACCGCGGTTTTACCAACACCCGGTTCACCAATCAGCACCGGATTGTTTTTTGTCTTACGGGACAAGATCTGAATGACACGGCGGATTTCATCATCCCGTCCGATAATTGGATCGATTTTACCGTTTTTGACATCCTCCACCAGATTACGTCCGTATTTACTCAACGCCTCCAGATTGGCCTCCGCATTCGGTGAATCCATCTTCTTACCGCCTCTGCGCTTCAGCTCCTCATCCTTGCAGGTCTTTTCATTCAGATGGAATTCCTTAACAAGCTGCTTGGATATATAGGACTTATTAAACATCAACGCAATCCAAACACTGGCAACACTCAGATAGGTTTCCTGAATACCGGCACTCCACTGCTCCGCCCTGGAAAAGGACTGAGCAACCTCGTTTGACAGCTGTGGATTGACATTGCTGCTGGTTGCCACTCTGTTCATTTCCTGATCGATCAGCGTCAGGGCTCTTGTCTTATCTATATTCAGGCGCTTGAATAAGCCATCCAGCACATCATGTTCAAAGATGGCCTTCAGCATCTGGATGGTGTCAACGGTTGTATGCTGATACGATTTGCAGATTTCCACTGCCTGCATGATAATCTCCTGCAGCTTTTCACTCATTTTATCAAAGTTCATACGATCACGCTCCTTTTTTAGCACTCTCACTCTTTAATTGCTAATGCTATTATAGCACAGTTTTTAGCACTGTCAACACTTGAGTGCTAAAAAAGAGAAAGTATAGCAAAAAAGTAGGAATATCTGAGCTTTCGTATTCTTCCTTCTGCTATGTGTCTGCGGTAAACTGCAAATACAGTTAGCCTAAAATTGCAATCGAAAGAAAATGAAGGTCAGTGAATTCTGATCGCAGAAATCATAACAGTTCGTTTTGTATACTCCTTTAGTAGCTGCGATTCTTTCCAACAGATATTCTCTCATATATTATATATACGCTGACCCTGTGTTTTTAAGTCCCTTCTAAATATGCCAGTCGTTTGATATAAGATACAGGTATTGAAAAAAGCAGGAAATATACCTGCTGTCAACATCATCAAAAGATATATAGGATAGCGCTGCGCATTTTCTTTTAAAACAGGCTTATCAAACAAACCACCTGTTTTCTTAATCGTTAAGATACTTCTTGATTTCCTGCATGTGATGGATTCTGGCATAAGCCTTGCTCTGATCCACGCCATAACGATCATCTGCATAGGCAAGCACGCGCATACCGGCAGCATTACCTGCCGCTATCCCATAGCTGCTGTCCTCTACAGCAATGCATTCCTCCGGCTTCACCTTCAGCTTTTTTGCGGCTGTCAGATAAATTTCGGGATTAGGCTTACTTTCATGAAACATCTCACCACTCAGCAGCTCATCAAAGCAGCCAACCAGATCACAGACATTCTCCATCGTCTGAATCTGATGCATGGCCGAGCTGGATGCAACTGCCGTTTTATAGCCGTGCTCCCGCAGCCAGATCAGCGTTTCCTTTACTCCCGGATTCAATACCTCATCATACCCAAATGCATGAAGCTTACAGTAATCATCCAGCTTTTCCTTAAATTTTTCCATCGGCCAGTCCATATGCATGACCCGCATGCTTTCAGTATATGTATACGTATAGGAGCTGCCAACCAGAGAATGCATAAAAGCATCATCCACCTCTGTCCCATAGCTTTTATAAAATCCTCTCAGCTGCTCCAGGTTTTTTGGTTCACTATCCACCAGCACCCCATCCATATCAAATATTACGGCTTTGATCATAATCTACCTTCTCCTTTTCCTTGCTAATCACCAGTATATCGGGACAATTCTGCTTATTATGCATCGTAATTCTGCACACGCTGAAGCAGCGGCTTTGCAACGCAGCACTCCATGCCAGCAGTGCTTCACTTTCTTCTCTGTTGCAGGCCTGTCCCCAATACAATACCAGAATCAGAATACCATGCTTTTTCAACAGATGCAATGCTTTTGTGGCCGCGCAAAGAGACGTTTTTCGCCTGGTCATGATTTCAGGATCCCCATGCGGCAGATATCCGAAATTAAAAATGCCGAGATCCAGCGGCTCCCGGATATAGATATCACAGCATTCATGTGAATCCAGAATCAGAGTGGCCTTCCCTTCCAGCTGTGCACTCTCCAGCTTTTCTCTGGTCTGCACATACGCCTGCGGCTGAATATCGAATGCATAAATATGAGAACAGTTTTTCTGCTGGGCTAGAAACAGCGTATCGTACCCCTGCCCCATGGTAAAATCCGCACAGATGCTGTTTTCTGTTAATTGGCTCTTCATGATATCATGAACGATTTCAACAACTTTTTTCATGTAATCTCCTTTTTTCATCACTGCATTCATTATATAATAGCAGTAAGGAGAATGCTATGAAAACAATAAACGATTCCCAAATACAATCTGTATTACAGCTCTTTTCAACCATTCATAAGGAAGCATGGCTGGTGGGAGGCTGTGTGCGTGATATGCTGATGGGGCGGGAGCTGCATGATTATGATATCACAACGGATGCCACGCCGTATGAGGTGATGGCGCTGTTTCAAGAAAAGGGCTACCGCGTCATACCAACCGGACTGAAGCATGGTACTGTAACCGTTCTTGTACAGGATGAGCCCATCGAAATCACAACCTATCGTACAGAAAGTGCCTATACCAATCACCGCAGTCCAGAAGCAGTCCGCTTCACCCCGGATATCGATGAGGATTTAAAGCGGCGGGATTTCACAATGAATGCCATCGCCTGGCATCCGAAGCGGGGCTTTCATGACCCTTACCATGGACAGGCAGACATCGCCAAAAAAACCATACGCTGTGTCGGAAAGGCTTCCGAAAGAATGCAGGAGGATGCTCTGCGTATTCTTCGTGCCCTGCGCTTTCACTGTACACTGCACTTCACCATTGAGGAAGAAACGGTGCAGGCTATACGCACCCATGCCCATCTGCTGTCCTATATCTCCAGAGAACGCATTCGGGAGGAATTCAACCGTATCCTGCTGCAGGATTATCCGGATACGCTGCAGCTGTTAAAGGAAATGCGGGTGCTGGATACGATTGCGGCAGGCTATACGAAGCTGATGAATAAAGAACAGAACAATCCCTGGCATATATATGATGTATTCACGCATACCGATGTGGCACTGAACCATACGAAAGGGATGGCGTTGGAAGGCAAGCTGGCCATCATTTTCCATGACACGGGAAAGCCGGCCTGTGAAACTCTGGATGCAGACGGCATCTCCCATTATTACGGACATGCGCAGAAATCTGTTGAGCTTGCCCGCTGCTGGCTGAAAAAGCTTCACTATGACAATCGGACCATACAACGCGTTTTACGCTGCATTGCATATCACGATTACAATCTCACACCGAAAAAAAGCACTTTGCGCAGATATCTTTCAAAATTTGATAATCAGCTGGAGGATGCCTTACTGGCCCTGGATGTACAGCTTGCAGACCAGCTCGCAAAAAACCCGGAGCCGGCCGCAAACGGTGTCCGGATCATCCGGCAATGCAAAGAGCTGCTGCTGCACATGCACGCGGAGGAAGAGCCTCTCAGCTTACAGACACTCGCGGTAAACGGCAGAGACATGATGGATTTCGGTCTATGCGGCAAACAGATCGGTACCGCACTGCATATGCTTCTGGACTACGCGATGCAGGATCCTTCCCGTAACACAAAAAAGCAGCTGATTGAGGAATTAAACAGGAAATGCCAAAATCTGCATAATGCATAAACCATATGGAAGCACGGTTTTACTCTCTGCTTATGCGCATATTTCAGTATGCAGAGCTTATCTGCATTCCCATCCAAAAAGGAGGCATCCCCATCGGAAAGCCTCCTTTTTCAAGCCTGACAGGTATTCACTACCTGTGCTCATTCACTTAAACGCTTCAGATCATCCACCAGCTTTTCACAAATCTCCTCATCCAGCTGTGACAGGATATACCCCTGATACGTACAGTATTTGGTTTTGATATCCTGAATGGTCTTCAGCTCGGTCTCATTGCGCACCTTATCCTGTAATTCACTGAGGATTTCCGCAGTAAGGCGAATCGGCTGATCGTATACCATCGTGATATCAGCCAGAGAACTGTTCCTCTGCCCCCGTACCTTGTTCACTGCCTGATTGAGATAGTATTCTATCATGACGGCCTGCTTGTGAATCTGTAATCCGCAACTCATATAGCATCATCCTTTCTGACAATGCTATCGTACTGCTGATTGTTACATCATGCGTGTAACAATCTCTAAAATGTAAGACTTCCGCTCAGCAAACCATAACCAACTGCCAGTACACCGCACAGCAGCATGACGGTAATCGGACTTTTTTTATATTTTCTCAACAGAAAGAAGCCCAGTGCAAACAGCAGCACACTTTCCAGATTAACATCTGCAAGCGATATCGCTTTTCCTCCCCAGAAGGCATCGATTCCCAGAGACACCCCCGCAGATGCAATCAAAGCAACCACCGCCGGACGAAGCCCTTTCAGCACTGCCTGAATCGCATCCAGCTGCCGGTATTTATAATACAGAAAGGACAGTGTCAGGACAATGATAAAGCTGGGCAGCACCACACCAAGAGATGCCACCAGTGCTCCCGGAAGCCCCGCAATCTTTGTCCCCACGAAGCTGGCGGCATTGATTGCAATCGGTCCCGGTGTCATCTGAGATATGGTCAGGATATCCGCAAATTCACGCATGCTCAGCCAGCCATGCATGGCGACGACCTGATCCTGAATAATCGGAAGCGCCGCATAGCCGCCGCCAATGCTCAAAAGCCCGATTTGCAGAAAGCTGAACAACAGCTGTAACAGTGTCATTGCAGACCACCCTCCTTCTTTATCGCACGCTCAATCAGATAGCCCAGTGCTCCGCATACGATTATGATAATAAGCAGATTGACATCAAACAAAACATTGCATACAAAGGCTGCCAGCATGATGAGCACATACACCTTCTGCGGCTGGCTCCAGACCTCCCGGCCCATCGTCCATACCACATCACAGATGGTCGCAACCACACCTGCCTGCATTCCAAACAGCATGACCTGTATCCAGCGTATCTGGATAAACGCCTCATAGCAATAGGATATCACCGTCAGAATCACAAGCGGAGGAAGTACTGTTCCTATGACTGCAACGATTGCCCCCGGGATACCGGCACAGCGATAGCCTATACTGATCGAGGCATTGACAGCGATTGCTCCGGGTGAGGATTGGGCGATAGCCACCAGATCCATCATCTCTCCCTCTTCAATCCAATGCAGATCCTCAACAAATTTCTTTCTCATCAGCGGTACGATCACATAGCCTCCACCAAAGGTACAGGCACTTAACATAAACACGGAAGAAAATAAAGTTCCGTACATTTTTGCATTTTTCTCCAATTTCATCACCTTCCCTACTATTATAGTCCTTGTCATTTCATAATGAAAATAGTATTATTATATATATTTAATAACATTTTATTATGAAAGGAGAATTTCATGACGCTACGACATCTCCGCATTTTTGTTGCGGTATGCACATGGGGAAGTATCACCAGAGCCGCAGAAAAGCTGCATATGGCACAGCCCTCGGTATCCCTTGCCATACGGGAGCTGGAGGAGTATTATCAGCTGCAGCTGTTTGACAGAATCTCACGCAAATTATATCTGACAGGTGATGGAGAGCGCTTTCTCAAATACGCCAGCCACATCACCTCCCTGTTTGATGAAATGGAAAACAGCATGGAACACTGGAGTGATATGGAAAGCATGTCCATCGGCTCGAGTATTACCATTGCCAACAGTCTGCTTTGTGAATGCCTGCACAGCTATAAGCTGGAGTATCCGAAGCGGCAGATACAGATTCTCATTGAAAATTCCATGATTCTTGAGGAGTCCATCGTTTCCAATCAGCTGGATTTGGCGCTGATTGAGGGAATTCCCACACATGAGCATATTCAGAAACTATCGTTTTTCAAGGATGAGCTTGCCGTCATCTGTGCCAGAGAGCATCCGCTGGCAGAAAAACAGAAGCTGTGTCTGCAGGATATTGCACAGGAACCGTTTTTGCTGCGGGAGAAGGGCAGCGGTACAAGAGAAATTCTGGATTCCATCATGAAGGTGCACGATATTCAACTGCATCCCATATGGGAGAGTGCCAGCACCCGTGCACTGGTTAAGGGGGTGCAGTTCGGCTTCGGTATCTCCATCCTGCCCTATCAGATGGTAAAGGCAGAGCTGGAGGCAGGCATTGTCACCCGTTTGTATTTATCGGATGTTTCCTTTCAGAGGGATTATTATATCATCTATCATGCAAACAAGCATCTGCATGCCGGCTTGATGGATTTTATCGCATCCTGCCGCCGGGTCTGTGCGAAGATTCAGGCAAAGGAATAAGCAATAGACATACAAAAACAGGCCTTGCAAGGGCTGCATGAGGTATACAAAAGAAGACTTCACCTTATTGTTTCGGGAAGTCTTTTGTGTGTATCTATTCGATTTGAATGAACGCGTAGCAGCATGCCTGTCGCGTAGTTTCCATCATGCCTGCATCCAGGATCGTAATGCTTCCTTCACCTCAGCTACAGCAGAAAATACAGCATTTGCTCCTGTAAGATACCGGTATACATAATTCCATTCCTCAACGGAGAATTTCGTATCCTCTATTTCCAGAATCATATCCGCATATTCCTGAAAAATCATCTTCTGTCGAAGATCAGAAATATAAGCAGCATCACAGTTATCAAATATATAATCCAGCAGTGCATCCTTCATGGCTTCGCCCCATTTCTTGTGTATATCTATAAAATTATACGTAAATAGACAGTGTGTTTTTTTATGATTTTCCCTCTATTTTCTTGAAAAATTGACCCTTTTCGCGAAAAATACGCCTATTTCATAAAGTATGCTTTTTTATATACATCCATTGATATTATAAAAGAATTGCACCTCATTTACAATATTTCCAATACAAAATACGAAAAAAATAGCAATTTCTGGCATGGATACGACTTTTTTACAGCTTTTTCTATTTTACACAGCTACAGCCAAAGCAAAAGGAAGCAGGGAAATCCTATATGACGATATTATTTAATGATTTCATATGAAGAACAGCCGTTTTGATTGTCATCTTATTTCCATAAGCTATATAATGAAACTGCTGCAGGCAACTGCACTTAACAGCGGCTTCTTAACTGTTCGCTGACTCCCCGAGCGCTTCTCCTGTTTTTGAAACAACTGATTATTCAATTTCATTGCTGAAGAAGAAATCATGCAGTACATATACCATAGCAGGTGATACATAAAAACGCACCATGCTCACAGAGGAACTGCTTATGATTCTGCTTTTTTAATGACTGCATCATCGTTTCCTAGTAATTGCTTTAACCGAATTTCCGATCTGTCTGAGCTTTCATATACAAAAGGAGCGCTTTTGGCCTTAACAACCGAAGCGCTCTTTCCTATATCGAGATTACTTTTATGAATGAACAGCCTATGCCTTCTGATAAGCGATTTCCCCGTTGATAATGGTATAGCGGATAACGTTTTGTATATCCAGCAAAGAGCTGTCACAGATGATGATATCCCCGTCCTTGCCCTCTTCAATGCTGCCGATGCGTTTCTCCAGTCCAAGGATTTTTGCAGGATTGATGGTGATGGCTTTTAATGCCTCCTCTTCCGGCAGACCGTCCTTCATGGCAAGTGCTGCACATAACGGCAGATATTCCTGCGGTACGACCGGTGAATCCGTCGTAATGGCGATCAGGATTCCTTCCCTGCACAGAACACCCGGCGTTGTAAAGGATTTGTTTGCCAGCTCGAATTTTGATTTATGGGTCAGGGATGGTCCGACGATAGCCGGATATCCGCTTGCCTTCACCTGTGCCTTGATAACCTCCCCATCCGTGCAATGATCCAGTGTCACATTGACATCGAATTCCTTAGCGATACGAATCACCGTCAGGATATCGTCCGCACGATGTGCGTGACATTTTAACGGCAGCTCCTTTTTGACAACCGGAATCATCGCCTCCAGCTTCATATCATAGGACGGCATTTTCAGTGGATCGTTGTTAGCGGCTTCCTTTTTTGCGATGTATTCCTTGGTCTTTGCCAGCGTTTCCCGCAGCAGCGCTGCAATGTTCATTCTGGTTTTGATGCGGCTGTCCTGATAGACACGCTTTGGATTCTCCCCAAAGGCACACTTCATCGCCACCGGATTCTGTACGACCATTTCATCAATGCTGACGCCGTGTGTTTTATAGACCATGAAGGTACCACCGATGACATTGGCGCTTCCAGGACCTGCGGCCACCGTGGTGATTCCGGCATTGCGGGCATTGATAATCGTTTCATCCAGTGGGTTACAACCGTCGATGGCACGCACCTGCGGCGTAATCGGATCACTCATTTCATTAACATCATCACCTTCTCCGCGAATGGCGCTTTCCTCCATTCCCAGATGACAGTGAGCTTCAATCATTCCAGGGAACACCTGTTTTCCGGATGCGTCGATGATCAGTTCTCCGGTTTCCTCTTTCAGATTTTCACCGATTGCGGCAATTTTTCCATTTTGCACGCGAATATCCGCCTGTATGGTTCCGGCAGCGGCCATTGTATGAATCCTTCCATTCTTAATTAACATCTTGTCTGCTCTCCTTTGCACTTCCTATGCGTTTGTTATCAGTTCCGCAATCGTATCTCCCATCTGGGAACATGTCCGGTATGTTTTTCCATCCTCCATGATATCCTTTGTGCGATATCCCAGACGAAGTGCCGCTTCCACAGCCTCTTCGATTTCCGCAGCTTCCTGATCCATGTCAAAGGCATATTTCAGCATCATGCCTGCGGCCAGTATCGTGCCGATCGGATTGGCGATATTCTGCCCTGCGATATCCGGCGCAGAGCCGTGAATCGGCTCATACATACCGCGCTTTGTTTCCCCCAGGGATGCACTGGGGATCAGACCGATGGAGCCGGTGATCATGCTGGCCTCATCACTCAGGATATCCCCGAACATATTCTCTGTCACAACGACATCAAACTGGGATGGATCCTTCACAATCTGCATAGCGGCATTATCCACCAGCATATGTGTAAGGGTTACATCCGGATACTCTTTTGCGACTTCACTTACGATTTTACGCCATAAACGGGAGGTGTCAAGTACATTCGCCTTATCGACGGAAATAACACGGTTTCCCCTTTTACGCGCCGTCTGAAATGCCGTATGGGCAATTCTTTCGATTTCATGCGCATAGTAGCACATATTGTCACTGGCATACAGCTCTCCGTTTTTTTCCACCGTGCTTTTTTCTCCAAAATACACACCGCCGATCAATTCCCGAACGACCATAAAATCAATTCCGTTTGCGACGATATCCTTACGCAGCGGAGAGGCATCGGATAGCTCCTTAAAGATTTTTGCAGGACGCAGATTGGCATACAGACCAAGCTCCTTGCGAATGCTTAACAATGCTTTTTCCGGACGGATAGAAGGATCGACATGATCCCACTTCGGTCCGCCGACTGCCCCCAGCAGCACGCTGTCGCTGGCAAGCGCCGCATCCAGGCTTTCCTTTGGCAGTGAGGTTCCGTATTTATCAATGGCGCAGCCTCCGGCATCCACTTCCGTGTAGACAAATCTGTGTCCGTATTTCTTTGCGATGACATCCAGAACCTTCACCGCCTCTTTGACAATTTCCGGTCCAATTCCATCTCCCGGTATTACCGCGATATGCTTCTCCATTTACTTTCCCCCCTGCTCTTTAATGGCATTTAACAATCCGTTGTGCTGCATGATGTTTTGAATAAACGCAGGAAACGGCTGTGCCTGATAGGTTTCGTTTTTTGTTTTATTTATGATTTCTCCGGTATCGAAGTTGATTTCCACCTCATCCTTATCATCAATGCGCTCACTTGCCTCCACACATTCCAGGATCGGCAGACCGATGTTGATCGCATTGCGGTAAAAGATACGCGCAAAGCTTTTTGCGATCACACAGGAGATACCGCTTGCCTTAATGGCAATCGGTGCATGTTCACGGCTGCTTCCGCAACCGAAATTAAAGCCTGCCACCATGATATCGTTCACTTTGATTTTCTTTACAAAGTCCGCATCAATATCACACATGCATTTTTCTGCCAGCTCCTTAGGATCACTGGTATTCAGATATCTTGCGGGAATGATGACATCGGTATCGACATTATCCCCGTATTTATGTGCTGTTCCATTTGCATTCATGCTTACGCTACCTCCTTTGGTGCTGCGATTCTGCCCATAATGGCCCGGCCTGCCGCAACAGCCGGGCTTGCCAGATATACCTCGGAATCTACATGCCCCATCCGACCGACAAAGTTCCGGTTCGTTGTCGCTACACAGCGTTCATTTTCCGCCAGTATTCCCATATAGCCGCCCAGGCATGGACCACACGTTGGTGTGGATACCACGCAGCCTGCATCGATGAAGATTTCCGTATAACCCAGTTGTATGCACTGCTTGTAAATTTCCTGTGTTGCCGGAATGATGATGGCACGCACTCCTTTTGCCACATGCTGACCCTTCAGAATCTGTGCAGCCTCTGCCATATCGGATAGCCGTCCGTTGGTACAGGAGCCGATGACAACCTGATCAATCCTCACAGGCTCTTTGATTTCATCCATCGTTCTGGTGTTTTCCGGCAGGTGCGTGAAGGCTACCGTATGGGTGATCTGGCTCAAATCCAGATGATACACATTGCAATACTCTGCGTCCGCATCTGCTTCATAGGTAACATATGGACGGCTTACACGATCCTTGACATAAGCCTCCGTAATCTCATCGAAGGCGAAAATTCCGTTTTTGGCACCGGCTTCGATTGCCATGTTTGCCATGCATAAGCGATCATCCATGCTCAGACTCTGTAAACCGATACCGCTGAATTCCATCGATTTATACAAGGCGCCATCCACACCGATCATGCCGATGATGTGTAAAATGACATCCTTTCCACTGACATGCGGTGCGAGCTTTCCACGCAGATCAAATTTGATAGCTTCCGGAATTTTAAACCAGCATTTGCCGGTAGCCATGCCTGCGGCCATATCCGTACTGCCCACACCGGTGGAGAAAGCGTTCAGCGCTCCGTACGTGCACGTATGGGAGTCCGCACCGATGATGCATTCCCCAGGTCCTACGATCCCCTTCTCCGGAAGCAGGGCATGCTCGATTCCCATTTCCCCGACATCGTAAAAGTGCTCGATGTTCTTCGCATAGGCAAAGGTACGGCATGCCTTGCACTGCTGTGCTGCCTTGATATCCTTGTTTGGCGCAAAATGATCCATAACCATGCTGATTTTTCCCGGATCAAACACCTGTGAAAAGCCGTATTTTTCAAATTCCTTAATAGCAACCGGTGATGTGATATCATTTCCCAGTACCATATCCAGATTCACTTCGATCAGCTGTCCTGCCTCCACGTGATCCAGACCGGCATGTGCTGCCAGAATCTTCTGTGTCATTGTCATTCCCATAATGGTTTTCCTCCTGCTGTTATTGTTTAAGCCTCTGCTTTTTTTCTGCCTCGCGGCGCTGTGCGACTGCCCGGTTGATGGCTGAGAATAATGCCTGTACACTGGATGCGATGATATCATCATGCAGTCCCACACCCCACTGATTCTTTTTGCGGCAGTCGATGATTTTCACATAGGATACCGCTCTGGACGAGGACCCCTTGCTTAATGCATGCTCCTTGTAATCCAGTATGTCAAAGGTCAGCTCCATATTGTCACGCAGCGCATTGCTGACGGCATCCAGACGACCGTTTCCCGTAGCAGTGATAAACTGCGTTTTTCCTTCATAGGTGATATTCATCGTTACGGTTACAATATCTCCCTGACGGACAAAGTGATAATCATTGAGCGCATACGGCGCATTGACATTCATGTATTCCTTCTGGAACAGATCGTTGATCTCATTTGGCAGCAGCTCCTTGTGCTCATGGTCGGATACATCCTTCATATAATAGCCAACCTGCTCGCGCATATCGGATGGCAGATCATAGCCGTAGTATTCCTCGAGCATGTAGCCGATGCCGCCCTTACCGGATTGCGAGTTGATGCGGATAACATCTGTTTCATAGACACGTCCGACATCTCTTGGATCGATTGGCAGATACGGTACCGTCCAGTGATCAGGATCCTGGGCATCACGGTAATGCATGCCTTTGGCAATGGCATCCTGATGAGAGCCGGAGAAGGCTGCGAATACCAGCTGACCGGCATAGGGCTGACGCATGTGTACCTGCATACGGGTACAGCGCTCATAAACCTCGACAATGTGCGGCATATCCGTGAAGTTCAGCTCAGGATCGATTCCCATCGCATACATGTTCATTGCAAGTGTAATAATATCCACATTTCCGGTACGCTCCCCGTTGCCAAACAGCGTTCCCTCGATGCGGTCCGCACCTGCCAGAATACCCATTTCCGTATCAGCAACGCCACACCCGCGGTCATTGTGCGGATGCAGGGATACGATAACATTCTCACGATAGTTCATATGCTTGCACATGTATTCAATCTGCTGTGCATAAATATGCGGCATACTCATTTCCACAGTCACCGGCAAATTGATGATGACCTTGTTGTCCGCAGTTGGCTGCCATATATCCAATACGGCATTGCAGACCTCCAGGGCATAGTCCACCTCTGTTCCGGTAAAGCTTTCCGGTGAGTATTCAAAGCGGTAATTGCCGCCGTCCTCTTCTGTCAGCTTCTTTAACAGCTTGGCCCCCTCCACAGCGATATTCAGAATTTCTTCCTTTGATTTTTTGAACACCTGCTCGCGCTGTGCCAGAGATGTGGAATTGTATAAATGAATCACCGCATTTTTTGCGCCCTTAACAGCTTCAAAGGTTCTGCGGATGATATGCTCTCTTGCCTGTGTCAGTACCTGAACCGTTACATCCTCCGGAATCAAATCCTCATCGATCAGCTTGCGCAGAAATTCAAATTCCGTCTGACTGGCTGCCGGAAAGCCGATTTCAATTTCCTTAAAGCCAACCTCTACAAGCAGCTGGAAAAACTCGATTTTTTCATCCAGACTCATCGGTATGATCAATGCCTGATTGCCATCCCGCAAATCCACGCTGCACCATTGGGGTGCTTTTTCTATATATTCTTTCCCTGCCCAGTCCATGCATGGCTCCGGTGGTAAAAAATACTGTCGTTTGTACTTCTGATATCCTTCCATCATCCTGTCCTCCTTTTTGTAACAAAAAAAACTTCCATCTCTATCCTAAGAGACGGAAGTTTATCACCAATTCCGCGGTACCACTCTTGTTGAATGATGAAAAGCATCATTCCCCTCACATATCCAGACTTCGAATATGTTCTCACGATAACGTGTGAGCAGACGGTAACGTTTACTGACATCGTGTGATGTGTTCAGGTTACAGCTTACGGGTGAGTGGATAAGATTTCTGCTCCGCTTTTCACCAGCCAGCGGCTCTCTACAGCAGAAGGTTCCTATGCTGGTCCCGATCCTTGCCTTTGGTTTTGTAGTCACTAACAAAAGGATATAGCATTTTTTGTAAATTGTCAATGTATTTCTGTAATTCCGTTACATTATTTTGTGAAAATATTTTCATATTTTTTTCATCACGGCTTGCTGTTTTATCACAGAAGACAGCTGTGCTCATATCATGGAACCACAGGGATACTAATATTCTTCCGGTATTGCGATATAACCGCTGTGCTTGAAGGCCTCCGTCTGCAGCTCCCTGACAATGGATACCCCTGCACTTGTCCCAATACGCAACGCTCCACTGGAAACCATTTTTTTGAATGTACGTGCATCCCGTATTCCTCCGGAGGCTTTTACCTTGACTGCGGTACCGACACACCTGCGCATCAGTGCCACATCCTCTGCAGTAGCTCCTGCGCTTCCAAAGCCGGTTGAGGTTTTCACAAAATCCGGTTTGACAGCCACCGCAATTTTACACATCTGTTTGATTTCATCCTTTGTCAGATAACAGGTTTCCAAAATGACCTTGCACAGCTTTCCATTGTTTCTGCATACCGTGACGATTTGCTGCATTTCCTCTTTTACATACTCCCAGTTTCCGGCCTTAACTTCCGTTAAATTGATCATGTAATCAATTTCATCCGCTCCGTTTTGTATGGCATCCTCCGCTTCAAACACCTTGGCAGCGATTGTTGTCTGTCCCAGCGGAAAGCCGATTGCAGCTCCCACATGAATATCACTGTCCCGTAAGTATTCCGCACATAATGCGGTTTGTGAGGAATTGATGGCAGCCATCGCGAAATGATATTCTCTGGCTTCCTTACACAGCTTTTCCATCTGTTTGCGTGTTGCATCTACCTTGACATAGGTATGATCAATCATCCTTGCCAGTTCTTCTACTGTCCATCGTTTCATAAGTATCTCCTATCCAGAAAAGTCCTGCCTTTTCTTATTGATATATCACACCCCTGTTGTTACCTAGAAGGAAGGGGGATCCTGTAGATGAAATGCTTACTTCAATGCGATATGCTGATTTCAATTCTTATAAATCTAAGCATTTTACTTCGCCAGCATAATTACGCAGGTTTTCTTATAAAAAGCAATCCCATATCCTATAATATCCGTATATCCTCTTTCCTGTAAACCATCGATATAGTTCATTTCCCTGATCTGATGACATGCTCTTTGTGCGGTTATTTCTATATCCTTTTCTTTTGTTGCAACCTTAACTTCAAGCACAAGTCCTCTTTTTTTCTTATAAGCCGGTAGTACCATGATATCACTACGGCCATTACCGGTTTCCTGATTGGATACGATTTGATAATCACTGAGCATACCGACCAACATTCCATGATAAAATTTTTCATCATAATCGAAATAGCTTATGGATTTAAACAATATGGTATTCAAAACTTCATTTGCGGTTTCCACATCTTCTTTCATGAATGCATCAACCAATGTTCTGCTCTTTGCTTTAACCTGCTCCTGAAACCATTCTTCAAATATCAAGGTATAGATTCGGTTGATTTCCTTATTCGGTATCATAAGCTGATATACTGCTTTATCTTTATCGACACACGCTATCGCTTTCAGATAGCCTGTGAACAGCAGAAAACTGTAAATGTTGTTTATCTGATCCATCTCACGATAGGTTAGTTCATATCTTACCGTTTGTGTAATCCTTCCACCAGATGTCAGCGTATCAAAATCCGTTCTCATTTGTGAATCGGCTTTCTGAATGTATTGATATATAATATCATTCCCACTCGTATTCGCCCAGAAAGATTCCGGTACATCATTTCCCTGCAGGATTTTCAGCACATATTTCAGTACGCTCCATGGATTGTATATCTCTTTGTTTCCAAACAGATAACCGTCATACCACTCTTTTACGGTTTGTCCATATGATTTTAAATGATAGTACTCTAAAAGCTTTAGTGTTTCTTCCGGTGTGAACCCAAAGCAGGTACTGGATGGTTCTTCCGTAATGGAATACACATTGAAATTATTTAATCCTGTGAAAATACTCTCTTTCGCAATTCTCAAGCATCCGGTAAGGATTCCCTTCTCCAGAGCATCATTTGTTTTTAAAGCAGCACTGAATATACCGCTTAAAAAGTCTGCCATTTCATCATAATATCCGTTTAAATATGCACTTTGTAATGGAACATCATATTCATCTATTAAAAGAATCACATTCTTATGGTAATGCTGCTTCAGGCATACACAAAGAAATTTTAATGCATTCTGTAAGTCCACATCACTCTGTGTGCGGCGTGAGTAAGCGACAAGCTGCTCTTTATCGAAGGTGCTTACTTCCTCACTATCGAGTAATTCCTTATTATTTCTGACAATCTCCTGAATCAGGATTGCGAACATTGCTTTTTGATTTTCGAAAGAGACTTGTTTCATATCTTTCAGAGTTATGAAGATGACCGGATACTGATTCTGATATCGTAGAATCTCTGCATCCTTTGTGATATGCAGACCATCAAAAAGATAAGCATTCTCCTTCTGCTTTAATGAGAAAAAATAATAAAGCATATTCATATTCAGAGTTTTACCAAAACGTCTGGGTCTTGTATATAATGCGACCTTTTCTTTGCACACATCCTTTATAAACAGTGTCTTATCTACATAATAATATTCACCATCAATCAATTCTTTAAAACTTTCAATGCCAATTGGTATATGCTTCATAGGTATCAGCTCCTGTAGCTATATTATATCACGGCAGCTGTGACAGATAAAAGAGAATTACGTTCTTTATGTTGGTACCACTATATTCTGATAGTGAGATATGCTACAATCACTGTAGATATGGAAAAGTTAGGAGGTTCTTGTTATGTATATTGTACGTCCCGTTACAATGGAAACCCTATGGGGAGATACACGTCTGCATGCCTATCAGGGAGATCGTGCTGCTCAGACGATTGGCTGTGTGTATACACTGAGTGGAATCGATGGAATCGACTGTGAAATTTATAATGAAAAGGAGGAAACAACCCTTCGCAGGGCAGTCAAGGAGAATCCTGCTGTCTTTGGTCTTGAAGATGGTGAGGAATTTCCTTTGATCATCGCTTTTGATTCCTGTGCACAGGATGTCAGCTTTCAGATTCATCCAACCGATACCTATGCAAAGGAGCAGCTGCAATTGCCCTATGGAAAAAGCGAGGCCTGGTATTTCATAGAGAAGCCAAGTGAGGGTTGGGTGTATGCCGAGAACAAAGCGGGTCATCGAGCAGCTGTTGAAGCTGCGCTGCAAAAGAGAGATTTTCATGGTGTCATTGATCACATACCCGTTTCTGAAAATGACCTTGTGTATATCCGAAGCGGCATGATGCATGCCCTTACCGCAGGGTCCTTGATCTATGAGATTCAACAGTCCACCAACATCACCTACCGCTTATATGATTATGAGCGAAAGGATATGCATGGTCATACAAGACCACTCCATGTGAAGGAAGCACTTGCGAATCTGGATTCCTCCCTGCATGTCCAAAAACAGAACTTTTCAGAAGGAAGCAGCTTCGACCAGCGGGAGTTCTCTTTGCGACACCTCACCTTATCCGGCAGCTATACGAATACATATTCCATCGCATCCGTGATATCCGTGGTTTCCGGCAGTCTTCAGGTAGATACCTTTACCGTGTTACGGGGTGGTAGTATCCTTGTTATGCCAGAGGAATGCATTCAGCTTACAGGAAGTGCAGAATGCATCATTGCGGCAGCCCATCCGTATTGGAGAGCGCAGGATCAGGAATGAAAGAAGCTACAAAAAACGTGTATATCAGAACTTTGGTTCCAGTATACACGTTTTCGTTTTTTATATTAGACCTCTTATAGCTTTCGCAGATAATAATTCTGATAAAGTGTGCCATCCCAGCCGACCAGCGACTCCTTTGATGGGGAAAATCCCATTTCCAGCAATACAGCCCTGCGTTTTTCTGCTTCCTGTACACATTTGGTTATAACCTGTGTACACTGAAACAAATCACGGATATGCGGCAGAATCAAAGAAAGGATCTCTTGAAGACAGGATTGTTCTTCATATTTGCTTAAAAGATCAAGACGCAGTACAGCTGTATTGTCATAGGCGTCATTCGCCGAACGTTTAAAAAGCTCCATCGTCCCGATTGCAGTCGAGGAAGTACAATCCAGAATACTCCAGCGAACAAACCCTTCTCTATGGTATTCCATAATCCAGTAATTGATTGCCTGTTCCATCCGTACTCTGCTCGTATAATAAAAATCATCTTCACAATTATCACAATTGCAAAGAGCAACTGTTTTTGGATCGCTGTATACCTTTAATAAATCATTCACATCACTCTGTTTTACGAATCGAATACGATAATTTTCATTTTGATAGATAGGACATTGTCTATATGGATTCATTGCATTCTCCTTTCTGTCACATAATTGTTATGCTTGTGACAAAACCATCATAACAAAAAAACTGCGACAGCGTTATGTCTCAGTTTTCATGAACTTCAGATTATTCACACATTGCATAGTAAATAAACATTATGGAAGTGCTACAATCAAACATGACTTCTTATAAAATGCAATTCCATATCCTACGATATCTGTATATTCTTTCTTTTGCAAACCCTTTAGATACTGCTTTTCCTTTATCTGCTCACATGCCTGAACTGCTGCATGTTCCATCTCTTCCTCTTTTGAGGCTACTTTTAATTCCAGCAGGAACCCCCGTTTCTTCTTATAGAACGGAAGCACCGCAAGATCGAACCTTCCCAACCCGGATTCCTGATTTGAAAGAATCTGATAGTTGTTCATTTGTTTTCAATGCTGCACTGAAGATACCGCCAAGAAAATCAGTCATTTCTTCATGATAAGCATTTAAATACGCATTTTGCAAAGGTACATTACGCCTTGGGCGGGCAGCGCCTATTCATCTATCAGAATAATTACTTTCTTCTGATAATGTTTATATAGACATTGACTTAAAAAGCGCAATCCATTTTTTAAGTCAGCAATGTTCACATCACCTTCCTGATAGCATATGAGAAGTTTTTTATCAATATCATCCAGTCGCTCACTTGTAAGTAAATCCTTATATTTACCTATCAGCTTCCGTATGATCACTTTGAAAATATCGATCTGATTTTGAAACCTGATTTCCTTCATATCCTTAAGTGTTATCAGGATAACCGGATACTGATTTTGATATTGCACTGCAATCTTGTTTTTGGTAATGTTTAACCCGTTGAAAAGGTACGCGTTTTCTTTTTGTTTGATTGAGAAAAAATAATAGAGCACGCCTGGGCGGGCAGCGCCTACTCATGTTCAACGTTTTCCCGAATCTTCGCGGTCTGGTATACAGAACAACTTTTTCTTTCAGTACATCCTGAATAAACATGGTTTTATCTATGTAATAATATTGATGATCGACCAATTCTTTAAAGTCTTCTACACCGATCGGCAAACGCTTCATGTCATCAGCTCCTTAATGGTATTATACCAAGTGATTGGAAAATCTCAATCCTGTTACTGGCCTATAATGTACCAAGCACAAGATGAAAGCTCACACTCCCCTGTTCCTGTGTCATAAAAATATCGCCATCCATTTTCTGCATCAGCTGCTTGCAGATATACAAGCCCAGACCGTTTCCTGCATGGCTGTTAACATTGTTTCCCCGATAAAAGCTTTGAAAGATAGCACCGGCATCACTTTGCTCAATATAGGAGCCGGAATTTTCTAGTTTCAGTATACTGTGATGATCTTCTTCATAAAAGGACACGTGAATCCATTTTCCATCTCCGTATTTCATCGCATTATCAACAATATTGCCAATAACTTCACGTAACCTTGTCAAGTCTGTATAGACCAGCTGATCCTTACAGGGGGATTGCTCATAGGATATCAGTGCCAGTTCAATGCGCTCTTGTTCCCGCCTCAGCAAGACTTCCACATCATGGAGATAGACCTCTTCCATATGTACATCAAAATCAAACAAATCTTCATTGCTCGTATGCATGATTTCCTTTACATACTGATCGATTTTATCACAATTTTCATACAGACGCTCACAGATCAGCTCTTCCGAATACAGGTGCTCCTTCATTGCGTCCGTATACAGGCGGATGTTGGAAAGCGGTGTCTTAATATCATGGGAAAGAGAGGCAATCATTGTCTGCTTTTCCTTCATCAGCGCTGTTTCTTTTTCCTCATGATGGCGCAGCTCCTCCTTCATCACATCAATTGCCCAGATGAATTTGCCGAAGAATCGATGCTTCTGCTGGGGCAGCTCATACGTGAAATCTCTGTTTTTCAAAGCTGTTGCCATAGCCTCCATATTATGAAAGGGCTGTATAATCTGCCGGCGGATATAGAATAGAAGATAGACAACAAGCAATATGACACCAAGCAGGGTGGTATTGATAATCCAGAAGATTGAGGACGGTATGCGCTGTACACGATAGGTAAAGCGATAGAAGCTGCCCTCCTGCTTTGCCGGAAGAAGCACACTTCTTGTACGGGAGCGGTCCATATAGGATTGCATGGAGGTCTTCTTCAGTTCAAGCAGTTCAACCTGAATTTTTGCCATGCGATTGATTTCTACCAGTGCTTCATCCGGGATTGTTTCATCCCGCAGCCATAAGAGTAGTCCGTTTAATCCTACCAGAAGCAGCAGAAGCAGTGCCGGGACAAGCACGGTCAGCCTATTCCATGCCTTCATAGCGGTAGCCTACTCCCCATACAGTAATCAGCCGCTTTGGATGACGCGGATCGGTTTCTATTTTTTCACGCAGTGTATTGACATGTGTCGTCAGCGTGGACAGCTCACTTTCAGAGGCATCAGTCCAGATTGCGGAAAATATATAGTCCTTACGCAGCGTTGTATGCCTTTTTCTCAGCAGCAGAACCAGCAACTCAAACTCCTTTACAGAGAGGGCCAGCTGCTTTCCTTTCAATGTCACATTTCGCCGCTCGATGTCTACCAGAAGATCATCGTCCTTCAGCACATTGCGCTCCTCCTGCATTTCATAGCCTCTTCTCAGCTGAGCTTTGATTTTAGCCAGCATAACAGCCATGGCAAAGGGCTTTTCCACATAATCATCCGCTCCCAGCTCATAGCCCAGCAATTGATCGCTTGTCTGCGTTCGTGCACTCATGATGATAATGGGAAGATTGCTGCTTTGTCTGGCCTGCGTACAAATGCGAAAGCCGTCCATATCCGGCAGCATGATATCAACGAGAAGAAGACGCACCTTCTCCTGCTGTAAGAGTGTAAGTGCGTCATCTCCCCGCTGTACACAGCGTGTCTGATATCCCTCATGCAGCAGAAACCGCTCTAATACATCCCGCAGTTCATCATTATCCTCAACAACAAGAATATCAATCATACACACGCCCCCCTTCTACCAGCCCTTTTCCATCAGCCAGTTGTATACCTTTTTTTCCCGTTCCTTCAACTCATCCGCATGCTTCAGCATACCGATATCGAGATTGCTTTCAATTTTCCCATCATTGATATAGCAGATGCGCTGTGCATAGGAAGCCACCTTCACATCATGGGTTACCATCAGAATCGTCGTTCCCTGCTCGTGTACCTTTGAAAACATATCCATGACTTCCTTCGCATTGGAGCTGTTTAACGCACCTGTAGGCTCATCCGCAAACAGAATCTGCGGCTGATTGATCATTGCTCTGGCGATACAGGCACGCTGCAGCTCTCCACCGCTTACTTCCTGAATGCTATGCCCTGCAATCGAGGTAATCTGAAATTTCCGCAGCAGCTCATCCGCATAGGCATTGATTTCCTTATGCTTTCTTTTCTTTGCCATATAGCCGGGAAGTATCACATTGTCATAGATGTTCAGATTGTTTAGAAAATGCATCTGCTGGAAGATAAAGCCCATTTCATGCAGGCGCAGCTTCGCCATTTCCATTTCATTATACCTGCTGATTTCTTTATGGTCAAATTCCACTGTTCCCGAGTTGATATGATCCATACCGCTGATGGTATACAGCAGGGTGGATTTACCGCTGCCGCTTGGTCCCATGACGGCGATGAATTCTCCTTTGTGAATGGAAAGATCCACATTGCGCAGGACATGATTCTGCTTTTTATTTACGACAAAGCTTTTGCATAGCTGTCTGACCTCTATTATTGTTTCCATACATATTCTCCTCCTTATGAATCACACCGCTGTATTTATATGCTTTTAATACGGTACCGAAAAATTTTATTCCTCACTCAAATCTTTAATATTCCATGCCGGTATGGTGCGATTGACAATCCATTGCGCTGTTATAGCGGACATGATGAACAGCAGCGGATACAGGACATACATATTGAGTCGAGCACTTCTCAGTTCTATGCTCCCCATACCCATGGATTCCATATACGTCTCCAGCAGTCCGTTCGCACAGAAGATGTGTAACAAAATTCCCAGCACTAGACCGCATAGTATCTGAATCATACAACGAGCAAACAGCCATTTGCGGATATTGCGTTTGGCATAGCCCATACTGCGCATCAGAGCAATCGCTTTTTTTGCACGCAGCATGTGCAGCTTGGAGAACAGTATTGTCAAAGCGAAGGTAATGACCAGAATGATCGTAATAATCAGATCCGACATCATGGTAATCTGCTGCGGCATATCTCCGCTGAAGGTTTTTGTCATTTGCCTGCTGTCAATCAGCTTCATCCCCTTATACTCCTTTTTGATAGTTTCTGCGACCTGACGGTTGGTTAATTCCCCCTGTGATAGGTGAATCACCAGATAGCCGGTATACGCATATTCATATTCAATATCACCTGCGAGGATGTTATTCCCCAGATTCATCATACTGCTGTAAATACCGCTGATGAGGTAGGTGTTTTTCTTCCCTTCGTATTCCATGCTGATGGAGTCGCCGATAGTTTTCCTATAACGCTTAGCCAGTGTAGTAGTCAGGGCAAGCTCATTGGACAGCTTGGGAGCCTTGCCGTAATCAAAGGTGATCGTATTCCCATCAGCGCGTTTCATGAGAAATACCGAGGTATTCAGACCATCATCGCTGAGGGATGCACTGGTCATGGTTTCAATATCGACACGGACATGCTCATCGTAGACTTTCAAATCGCAAAGCACCATAGCACTTTTTTCTTCCAGATCCTTTATGGTGTTGCCTCCATTTTGCTGGGAGTAGAGATCACCGATCGATATCTTCAGAATTTGCAGAAAGGTATCCTTCTGGAAGGCATCCTTAAGGGTTAGAGGGACAAGTATCAATACCATGCAGAAGGCATAGATAATGACCATCATGAGAAAGTGCTTTCTCTGTGCCATAAGATCGTTGAAGGCCAGAAAGCTGTGAAGGCTATGAAGGCGGGTCTTGGCAAGTGTGAAGCGGGTGTGTTCCTTATAGGTCTCTCCTTCATTTCCTTTGCGGATGGCATCCATAGTGCTTTGTTTTTTCAGCTTTCGCAGTACAAGAGTCGTCACGGTATAGACAAGTGCCGGGATCAGGATAACAATAATCAGGGAGAGATAGGTGCCTGTGTTCCCCGGCATAACGGGAACGATGCCAGCCTGCATACCTTCCAGCAGATTAGTAAACGGGATAGAGATAAGGAATCCGATAAAAACACCGATAAGTGAAATACTCATATATTTCATTAGATAGAGCGGTTTTATTTGAGAGTGCTGGAAACCGATTGCTTTCATGATACCGATTTCTGCATAGCTGCTTTCAATCTGAAAGAGGATGGTGAAGCGAATGATCAGAAAGGACATGCATAGCAGAATGATGCCACTCATGAGAAGCATGGCACTGGTGCCGAGGCTGACTCCCATAAAGGAGAGCTCTGCAGTTTCTTTGTCTACGAGAATCGCATTAGGTAATCCGGCCTTCTGCATTTCATATTCCAGCTGCTTTGTGTTTGGCCCGTCGTTTACCGAGAGTACCACAGCATGATCAATGTCCTGCGTGACATCATATTGAATTTGATAATCTGCAGGGTGCAGGATGATGCGTTTTTGTCCCATCATATCAGAACCGTATACGGAATCACGTACAAAGCTGGTGATTTTATAGGTGTAGGTCCTGGTACCGCGCAAAATCTGGAAGGTGTCATTCAGCTGTAGATTCAGCTGATGCTTTATAGATAGCGGGATGCCGACCTCACCCGGTTGGATGTCCGGGGTTTTGTTGTTTTCATCGAATAGAAAATTATAGGTCTTTGGCAAGGTTGTCGCAAAGCAACCGGAGCTTTCCAGGTCGTTGGTACCATTGAAGCGCATAACACTCAGCGGCAGGGTGATAGCATGCTCGATTTGATATGCATCAATGTCTTTTGCTTTCATAAAGGCTCTGATTTTCTGTACATCTTTTTTTGTAATATTCATCATGGAAAAGTTATAGTCTGCCACCTTTCCCATATCGTCCATGAAGTAGGATATCTGGTTTTGTGATGAGTAGATCAGGGATATACTGGCACAGGACAGCATGGTGGATACGGCAAGGAATATCATTAACCATGAAGTTGGTCAGCTTGCCATGCAGCAGGTCGTTTTTTAGTAGTCGCAGCAACATTTTGATTACCTCTCATTTCTGTATGTTCAGTATATCGCAGGAATTCTAAAGAAATCCTAAAGTTGGATGAATTATGAGAGAACATGGGTATTATTATACAGGAATGTAGGGATGGATGCTATAAATATGGAAGATGTGATGATTTCAGAGGTTTGTAATTTATGTAAATTTCTGACAGAATAATCAAGCAAGCGGTCTAAAATCAGCATATGTTCAAAAGAAGAGGCAGATACGCTGATTAGGTATCTGCCTTCTTTGCTCTACATGATTTCTGCACATCCTAGTGCTATGGCATTAGTCATTCTATCTCATATTTACCTTCCTCTTCTATTTTCGGGAGTTACTATAATAGATAATTTAGGTAACGCCTTGGTATCAAACTGTTTTTCTTAAATATTTCTACTAGGTTGTTCTCGACTGTGCTACTTTTTTCACCATTCACACCTATTAGCATATAAATATAAGCTTCTGACTGTCTTCTATCTGATTACATATCAGTTCCAGTTAATTAATGTATATTTAACCCCTTCCATCATTTTACATTTATGGATTCAATTAATTTTATATCTTATATAAAGGTATACCTTTTTATTAATAAAGGGTATACAAATGCTTATCTCATTCCATTCTACACGCTGCTATTATCAAGATTTAGGAAAGAAATAAACTGTTTACAGAAACTGCTTTCTATCTCTCCAGGAAGAAGTTCAATCCACAGGCTATATGTGTCATGAGTAATGAGTTCATTGCAAATTATCACGATAATGAAGCAGATAGTTAAAAAAATGGAAAGGGAATCTTGTATTGGCTGTCAATGAATCAAAAATCATTCTTCTCAACACAAAGGAAAATGCATCTGCATTCGGAAGAATCTCTGCATCTACAAATCCAACAAAAAATCAATCAAAACCTGTAGGAGGACTTTTATCTACCTTACATGACTGTCTAAACAATACGTTTTTAGATATGCAATTCGGTTCATGTATATTAAGTGAAATGGCACTAGCAGCACAACATATCAAAACTTATTGTGAAAATTATGTTGAAAAGCAATCTTTACCTTTGATTGCGGGTATCCGTCTATGCGACTCATAGTTCAACTGTTACAACAAAAACAATACTTTCTATTTCGTGTATCTTCTGTTTTTTTTAAAGCTTATTTGGATCAGGTACAGGATGGTGAAGACAGATAATTTGAAGTAACATTCGATAAACGACAAATCACTATCGAGAGGAAATTGGATTTCGCCAGGATCTAATGAATACCATATATCAGCTTCGGTTCACTAAGATCATCATAGGAAAAGACGAATATGGAGAAGACATTGTGGAATTCCTGATATCTGACCTGCCAATGGATGAATACAGCATAGATGACTTAAAGGAATTGTATCATCTGCGCTGGACGATAGAAACATCCTATAATCGGCTTAAGAACAGGATGAAATTGGAGAAATTCAGTGGATTCAAAGAGATACTCATCTATCAGGATATTTATGCAGATATATGGTTGTATAATTTGATATAACTAAAAAAAATAGAAATTAATGAAAAAGCAGCTATTGAACAAAAGGAAGATGGAGAATGCGTAATCAAGCAAAATTTCAACAAGACAGTGGACATCATGAAAAAAATGTTTATCAAATCATTGGTAATGATAGATGAAGATATCAATAATACTGCAATGCAAGTGATTGAGGAAAATATTATGAACAACGTCATGTGGATAAAAAAAGATCGATCCTATAAAAAGCATATTGATATATATAGCATAGTTGCCCTCATATTTTTTCATAATGCTCTTTTTACTATGTTTCAGGGGTTAAATATGTTTATAAAAAGATTAGACATCTACATTTCATCTCTTGTGCAGACATCTAATCTATTTTTTATTTTGTCAACTTCCTTAACTTATTGGCATTGCTTCTTTAACTACATTTTTTTCTTATTTATTTCTTATTTCATATCTATTAAGGTAATCGTCCGACATGTCCTTCTGATGCGTTATCACGAAAAATTATTTCTGCAGGATTACCAATAACTATAGAATTACTTGGCACATCAAAATTTACGAATGTATTTGGTGCAATTAATACATCATCCCCGATTTTGATATTGCCAACCACTGTTGAATTAGCTCTAATAGCGACTCTATTTCCTATTGTCGGCACACCTTTTCTTTTTCCCCTAATGTCTCTTCCAATAGTAACTCCGTGGGTTACCATAAACTGATCTCCAATTTTTGATTCACCATTAATAACAATTCGACCCCAATGTCCAATAACAAAACCTTTTCCTATATTTTTATTTTGTATTTCTAGTCCATATTTATATTGATATTTTTTTAATCTTAAAGAATAAAAATATCTCCATATCGTGTCATAATTAGATTGATATTTTCTAAACAATTTACTGCCTTCAATTCAACCATCATTTTCTCACGTACAGTTAAATCGCCGTCTTTATCTCTGAAAGTAGAAAATGCATAACTATCATTTGCAAATAACTCTTTGTACATTTTAAAATTTGGTATCCAAAATTTGAATGAAATCATTTTTTTTATTCTCATGTTATTAAACTATATATTGTATAAATTTATTTTAGTTTTAACAATATACTTTTTCCTTTCAACATAATCTTATTTTTTTATCTTTGATTGTATGCTAACAAACATTTTTTTGGTAACACCTAATGCAAAAGTGTCTTTTAATACGATTAAACCAAGATAATAAATGATTACTCCTAAACATATTTCAATTATTAAAGATAAAATGCTATATACTAAATATTTAGATATAACAATTATAGTCATGAGCATCAAGATTCCAGATATTAACTTCTTTGATATAATTTTAAACATTTGATTAAAGGAAATATACCCATCTGATTGTTTAATATATAAATAAGTAATTATAAATTCTGCTATAACAGACGCTATAATTGCACCTATTCCAGAAAATAATTTTATTAAACAAACATTTAATATACAATTAATCAATGTTCCAAAAATCAGTATTTTTGCACTTTTTGCTCTATTACCTGACGGATTATAATATAAATATCCGATTGTATTACTTATTCCCATAATAGGAATCAATAGTGACATTAAAATTAAAAATATTACGACTCTAGAATAACCTTCTCCAAAAAATACTGGTACGAAACATTTTGACACTGCACACAATCCAAAAAAAGCGCCAAAACTAAGAGTCATTATAAATTCAAGTGCGAAAGATAAGTTAAATTCAATTTCTTTTTTCATATTTTTGCTAAATAAATATGACATTCTTGAACTAAATAAAGTATTCATTGATGTAAATGATATTGTTCTAATGATTGAAATTATTTTTGTTGCTTGTTCATAGCAACCATTCTCTATATTATCTTTTGTTATTATTCCTATCAATGTTTTGTCAACAACTGTGTAAATTGTCGCTGCGATTGTTGGAACAAAATATATAAGCGTGCCTCTACAGTGGGCCAATAGATCCTTTTGTGTAACCTTGGATTTCACTATATATTTTGGCAAAAAAATCCACATACTTGTATTGCCTAAAAATGTTGATAAGGCTAATATTAAAATGTATATAGATAGATCATTAGGAGTTTTTACAAATAAAAATATAAAAATAACTCCCATAATTTTGAAAAATGAATTAATTATTACAGTATGTTTTAATTTTTCTATACCTAAAAAGAACCACGATATATCAAAAATAATTGCTAAAATATAAAATGTTTGAATAAAAAATATAAAACGATATTCGTCATAAAAAAGAACAATAAAAAACCACAAAATCAAACTAACTACAGAAGTTATTACAGTAATTAATTCAATTCCCCAAAATGTTTTACTTCTATCGTAAGTAGAATCTCTGGCCTTAGCGATTTCAATAATTCCATACGAAGCTGTGCCAAGACCTGCTATTAAAACAAAATAAGAGTTAATAGACAAAGTATAACTATAAATTCCAATATTATCTGGACCTAATACCCTTGAAACATATGGAGCAGTTATAAGAGGTGCAATTGTGGACAATATTTGTAAAAAAGTATTAAAAATAAAATTAACCTTCAACGAGGTTTTATTCAACTGCTTTTCCATATATTTATAGCACTCCTAAAGAAATAAGTAAAAACTTAATTTTAGTTTTAAATGAAAAATATGTATCTGGATTAAATCTTATTCTACCATTACATTCTAAACTATCAATTATTTTCATATCGTCTTTATCCAGATTTATTAGTTTAATCTTGTCTAGTTCCATTTCTTTTAGATGATGTTCTTTTGATGTACTTGGAATAGGTATATATCCTTTATTTATATTCCATTTCAGTATAATATTTGCTATAGATGTATTTTCTCTTTCGGAAATATTTATTAAATTAGTATTCTCAAAAAGTCTTTTATCAATTCTAGCGAAAGGTGAATAACTAATAATTTGAATATCATTTTTTTCACAAAATTCAACAGTGTCTTTTTGTTGAAATAAAGGATGAAGTTCGATTTCATTATACATTGGTTTTACCCTACAATTTTTCATTAACTTCATTAATTGTTTTTCGGTAAAATTACAAACACCTATTTCTTTAACTTTACCTGACAAATACAACTCTTCCATTTTATACCATAATTTTTTATATAAAAATGGATATGGCCAGTGAAGTAAATAACAATACAACTCAGTACCATTTTTTTCAATTTTTATCTTAGAGTCATTAAAATGTTGCTCAAAATTTTTAAATTGATCAACGAAAGAGAATTTTGTAAAAACTTTAAAATTATTGTCTCTAACATAGTCACCAACATAATCTTCATTGAAATAGTCATCACTTGTATCTACAAAATCAAAGCCTAATGTAGACGCCCTTGGTAAAACATTTTCCAACTCTTTTTTATACGGAAAACTACCTAATCCAATTATAAATTTTCTCATAATTAATTACTCCTATTTATAACTCTATTAATTTTACTGATTAATTTGCCGAATAAATTATCATTCGACAAAATGTCAATCAACTTAATATTCTTATATGTCATTTTTGTTAAACATTTTCTTAAAAAATGTTTTTTTATTGATTCATTATATGCAGGATTACCTGATACTATATCTTCAAAACTATATTTTTTATGAACAAGTTGTCGCTTTATTTTTTCTAGTTCACATTCCCCATGTTCTGTATTAATAATTATACATGATAATCCTTTATTGTCGTTTAAACTTAAATCAGTTTCCGCTTTACCCCACGCATCAGCAATAGTTATATCTGAGTTACGTCCATCAAGACCTTTAAACTTACATTTATAACATGATGGTCTTATATTCCAAGCATTGATATACGAAGCCATGTATGCATCATCAGTTCTTTCTTTTTCATATAACGCATTTTTTGACTCTATTCTTACTCTCCATAGTTTCCATCCATTAGACTTGTCTTTAAACTTTATATCAATTATTTCATCAATTTTAAAATTATAATTAAGATATTTGTTCCAAATACCTGGCGACGGAACACCGTGGCAGATCAAATCAACTGCAACTAAATTTGTATATGATTTTCTTAAATATGCTTTTAATCCCACTATTTGGCATGGAGTCCCTGAAAAAAGAACTTTCTTACCTTCGTCCAGATCTTTCTTTACTTGAACAAAAATATCACCTACATTACTTTGAGGATATTTTGATCCCTGCAGTAGCTTCAAATCTTCATAATTTGTTACTCTTCTATGCTGAGGAGAAAATTTATCATCAAATGCAACTCCATATACTGATCCACCTTCTAAAATACAATTTCTCCCTAATTCAAAAAAAATGCCACCAGATGTACTATTGAATCTAGATTTTGTATCACGAATATAAGCAATGTATGATTCGATAGGTTTATTGTCATTAAAATAATCAATATTACTCATATTTCTTCATTTCCTCATTATTTAAAGAATAGTTTAAAAATTCATTAGAATTCTCAACATATTTATCAAGTAAATCAGTCACACTCTCCCAATTTATTGGATTTTCATCTAAACCGTTGCTTATATTCCTATTCATTAATTTCAATTTTTTTGCCAAATCTAACAATCTTTCGTTATTATTGTATGATTTTTCAGGAATCTCGAAATAAAATTCTTTTTGAAAATTAATTGAGAAAGCCATTCCATGAAAAGATGTCGTAAATACCACCTCAGCATTTTTTACTAGATTCAAGAATTCTTCAATAGATGCATAACTAAAATCAATATAATCATCTTTTGTGTTCAATCTATTTAAACTTACTACCTTATAACTATTTTTCTTTGCGTACTCTAACGCTTTTGAAACTAATTCAACTGGTTGATTAACATGATAAACCAGAACGTATTTTTCTTCTATCAATCTCTTATTATTTATTAGTTCTGACCATTTTTTCATATTTAATAAAAAAGTAGGATCTAAAACATTAGTTGAGTCAATATTTAGATTATTTTTTAGATAAACTTTCAAGTTTTCTTCTCTTACTGAAATATTATTAAACTTGGGAAGATACTTTTTATAAGCATCAATTGCAAACTCATCCACATCAGACACTTTAAAACTTGCAGCATACGAAACTCTTCTAACATCATTTGGAAAATCCAACAAATACGTTGTATCATTTTCCAAAAGTTCTAAATTCCACACTTGATCACTTCCCGCAATGATAGTATCAAATGTACTTATTAATTCAGAATCTACTGTTTCACTAATTTTTAAATACTTTTTAACAAATTGTTTTAATTCAAATTGTTTTATAGAATTGTTTCTTTGTTGCCTAAATCTTATGAAGACTTTAATTAAAGATTTCAATTTATTTTTTGTTCCAATTGCTTCCCATGGCTTTAAAGGGTCGAAAAAAACCTTATTAAAATATAGAGGTGTATAGTCTATTACTTCCACATTATATCCTCTTTGTTCTAATGCATTTTGCAATGCATAACATTGCAATATAGCACCATAATTTACTGCATTATGAAATGTTAAAATACCAATTTTCTTATTCATACTTTCTCCCTTCAAAACATTGCTTAGAACATATTAAAAGCGGTTTTACATATTTACTCTTTCCAAATCACATTATTTTTAATTATTCTATTAGAATTAATAATTGAGTTTTCTTCTGTATTTGAGTGCGAAATTACACTAGCAGCAGCAACTATTGTGTTGTTTTTTAATTCAACCCCCTTCAAAATTAGGCTTCGACAACCAATCCAAACGTTACTACCTATAATAATTTTTTTAGGATTATTAATTTGGTGTTCATCATCTATAGAATATATCTTATGAAAATCTGTATCTAAAATTAAAATATCCCAAGACAATAAGACATTAGATCCAAAATTTATATTAGAAACACATACTATTGCAGAATTTGCCGTAACACAAAAATTATCTCCAAAAACTATTTTCCCACTATTCGAAATTCTAGTTCCTTATCCAAAATGAGCTGAACCTTCAAATTGAAATATACCGTTATTATCCCAAATACTTCTTTCATATTTTTTGTCAAATATACCAACATCTACAAATCCAAAATATACACGACATTTTTTGTTTTTAACAAACACATTACCTGATAAGCGTTTTAATTTAGTATTTTTTGATATAATAATGATAGGATTAACCAACCCCTCCCATCCAAAATATCTATAATTTACTAATAATGTTTTGCTTATACTAATAGATAAGACTTTTTTTATTCTTCTCACTGTAAATGACCTTCAATTTCTGATTTATTGTCATAATTTTCCATAATTTTCTTATAGTCATTAAAACTCATTAAATTTAAATCTTTATCGCTAATAATCAAATTATCTTTTCCACCAATTAACTCGAATGGCCATTCAATCCCAATATCAGGATCATTGTACATAATTCCTGAATCACCTTCTTCAAAAAATACTTCAGTTGCTTTATAACTTACAATTGAATTTTCAATTACTAAATATCCATGTCCAAAATAAGCTGGAACCAGTAATGAATCCATATTTTCTGCTGTCAGATGGAATCCTCTCCATTGACCATATGTTGGAGAATCTGGTCTCAAATCAACAATAACATCATATACATGACCACTTACACAACGTACTAATTTAGGTTGTTGTTTAATTAATTGAAAATGTGATGCTCTAATAACACCCTTCTTTGAAAGAGTATAGAATACTTCTTTCAACTCGTGATTAATGCCATGGTCTTTAAAGACATCAATGTTGTAATCTTTAATTAATCCACCTCTATCATCTGAAGCAAAAAATGGTTTAATTAAATATGCATCTTTTAAATCTAATTCTTGAAAATTCCATTTCTGTACCATACCAAGTCTCCTTAATAATTCTCTAATGTATATTTTAATCCTTCTGTAAAATCTTTTGTTACAAAGTCACCAATGTCATTTAATAAATTTTTAGTGTCAAACATATCGAAAGTGTATTTAATTCCATCATCTTCTCTTACACCAATTCGTATTAAATCACTTTTTTTACACTGTTCACCAATTTCAGCTAAGTATTCTTTTAAAATTCTAGGTTTACCAGAACCAATGAAATAAAAATTTTCATTGAGTTTTGCCTCTCCAAGTCTATATACAGCTTCAATTAAATCCTGAACATAAATAAAATCATATGGTTGCATTGCAGGGCCAAAAGTCGCTTCATTACCTTTTACTAATTCACCTATTGTATAACTAACAAGATTTCCCGTTTTATTTTCAGGACCATATATATTTGAAAACTGCATCCAAACATACTCTAAGTCAATATTCTTACAATATGTTTCAAGAATTAAATGTGCTGATGTTTTTGCAACACCATACATCATCCCACCACTTGTTTTTTTTAGCTTGTTTAATGATTCTGTAGCTCTTTCAGCTATTGTTCCTGCGCATAAGAATCTTTTACAATTTATTTTTTTTGCTATAGTGGCACAATTCAAAGTCATTTCAATATTTTTTAATTGCACATATGGATTAGCTTTATCACCGCCATTTACACCTGCCCAGGCAAAATGATAAAAACAATCATATTTTTTTGAGGAAATTAATTTTTCTATATCTTCTGCATTATCTAAAGATATTTCGATAGCATTAATTAAATCAGACTTAGGTAATTTAGAATTCTTAAAAGATATATCAATTGCAACTACAAAAATATTATTTTGAATTATTTTTTTAATTAATGATGAGCCAATAAATCCATTGGCACCTGTAACTATGACATTTTTCATTCTTGCCTCCATTCTCTCGCTATGCGTGAGCACAAATTTTTATGAAACACCAGCACCATTACAATGCGTTATAATATAGTTAGAGAAGAAATATACTATAGAGCACGTGGAGGTGAGTGATGTTTTCTGTTTTTTAGTTTAACTCGTATTCTTATCTGTGCAGTCATCTGTCCATGCACAAACTTTTGTTCCCTTTGAGGACATACACTTACCAATAAAGTAATCTTGTTATTTGAATCGATATATTTGAGAACACAGATGGCAGTCAATGCTTTTTCTTTCTTTCAAAGGAGGCGGTTTTCATGAGCAGAGTGATGTACCCCATTGCTTGTGGTATTGATGTCAACAAAAAGAAATTAGCTTGCACAATCATCATCGCTGAAAGTATGCAGGTGGAACCTGTTTACCATCACCGCAAATTCTCTACTCACAATTATGACCTTGTTAAACTCGTTGACTGGCTTGATCATTATGACTGCCACTGCGTCTGTATGGAATCTACAGGCAAGTATTGAATTCCTGTATTTAACTACCTTGAAGATCGTGATTTTGATATTGTTATCACTCATCCAAAGTATGTTAAATCACCGAAAGGTAAAAAACCTGATTTCTTAGATTCTATTCATATCGCAGAATTATTTCAAATGGGCGAAGTACAACCTTCTTACATGCCCAATTAAGAGTTTCGTCAACTTCATGACTATCTCGTTATCGTTATAAAATTACAAACTTTATATCTTCAGAAAAGAACCGTGTGCAGAATTGTCAAACTGTTTCCAATATTTCTTTGGCATTCGTTGTTTCTGATCCTTTTGGTGTCAGTGCTTCTGCCGTGTTTTCTGAACTTCTCACTTCCAGTGATGTCGATGAAGTCCATATCAGATCTTTACTCCATGGTTCCTTGAAAAAGAAAAGTGAGGAAATTCTCAACTCCATCAGAGGTTTTCACCTTGATGATGATCAGTCATACAAAACCCTATTATCACTTGGTCACATGCAGTTTCTTGAAGATATGAAGTCCGCACTTTCTATTGAAATAGATAAAAGAACTTCGAAATACCATGTGTATATTGATTTTGCAACTCAATTGCCTGGTATTGGTCACCTTTCTGCGACAACGCTGGTTTCAGAAACCGGTGTTGATATGAGTGTTTTTTTCGACGTAGAACATTTTACTTCTTGGATTGGTCTTACCCCGACAAATAATGCGAGTGCCGATAAAAAGAAATCTGTCTGTATCTCTCATGCTGGAACATACTTACCAATGCTTATCCAATGTGCACTTGCCGCACTTAAAGATAAGTAATATCCTTACTTCAAGATCAAATATAATAAAATCAAAAAGCGCAGGGGTCATAAACGTGCGGACATCGCTGCTACCAGATTGATGGCAGTCTGCCTTTTTCATATGTTCAAATACTTGAAGGATTTCCATCCATCCGATTATGAGGAACTGATGTACCCTAATCCCCCTAAGCCTCGTAAGCAGGATATTTAATATGCTTTAGAGCTTTTACAATCTATAGGAGAATATAAAATTACTCCTATTTTAGCCGCAAGCTAATAATTCTGTCATTTTCGAGCTAAATATAGTTCGCTTTTGTGTTCTTTTTAAGTTGCCCTTTTCTTATTTTATTGCTTCACACTTAAATACCTTCCTTTAAAAATTCATTAATTTCTTTATCCATACATGCTCGAACATCTTCATTATTAATCCAACATTTAGACCACTCACATACTTTTTCGATAGCCGTATCTAGGTTCCAATGTGGTTTCCAATTGAATGTCGCTTTTAATTTTGAACAATCTAATTTTAGAAAATCAGCTTCATGAGGACCGCCGTCATATTGATTGATCCATTTCATGTTATCTCCCCATTTTGAAACAAAAACATCCACAATTGCTCCAGTTTGATAGCAATCAATATCATCTGGCCCTACATTGTAATATCCAGCATATTTGTTATCTTCATATTGCATAGCTGCTATCATTAAATATGCATATAATGGTTCTAATACATGTTGATATGGTCGAGTTGAGAATGGATTTCTAACTACGATATCATCATTCTTAATTGCAGCTCTAACGCAGTCAGGAATAATTCTGTCATTAGCGAAATCACCACCACCAATAACATTACCTGCCCTAGCTGTACTCACTGCAATTCCCATCTCATTAAAAAAAGAATTGATGTATGAATGAGTAACTAATTCAGAACAAGACTTAGAATTAGAATATGGATCGTATCCATCTAATTCTTCATTTTCTCTATATCCCCAATTCCATTCTTTATTTAAATACACTTTATCAGTAGTCACATTTAGGAATGATTTTACAGTTTTAGATTTTCTGACACACTCGCAAATATTGACTGTCCCCATAACATTGGTTTCATATGTATATCTTGGATCATTATAAGAATCTCTTACAATAGGTTGAGCAGCTAAATGAAGAACAATTTCAGGTTGAGCTTCATCAAACACACTTTTAAGAGAATCTAAATATCTTATATCACCTATTACTGAATGAATATCATCTTCAATTTTAGCAATTTCAAATAATGATGGAGAAGTTGGAGGATTTAGAGAATAACCCGTAACTTCTGCTCCAACATTAGTTAAAATTTTACATAACCAAGATCCTTTAAATCCTGTATGTCCAGTAATAAATACTTTTTTTCCTTTATAAAAATTAATATCGAACATGCCTAATCCTCCCATGTTTTCCAAGGTGCTTTACCTGAACTCCATAATTTTTCTAACTGCTGCTTTTCTCTAAGAGTATCCATACATTGCCAATAACCAATATGTGTTCTTGCAATTAACTCATTATTCGCAACCAAGCTATTTAATGGTTCTTGTTCAAAAACAGTATTATCCCCTTCAATTCTTTTGAAAATATCAGGATTCATAACCATAAATCCAATATTGATTAAATCTCCATCCAGATCAGACTTCTCTCTAAATGCATTTACTTTCCCATCTTTAGCTATATCAAGAACCCCTTTATTTTGACCGAAGTTGTATACAGATATTGTTCCAATTTTGCCATGTGCTTTATGGAATTTAATTAAATCGTTAATATCTACATTTCCAACAGCATCTCCATAAGTCATTATAAATGATTCATTTCCAATATAATCCTGTATTTTTTTAATTCTACCACCTGTCATTGTATTTAATCCAGTGTCTACTACTGTTACTTTCCAAGCTTCTGCATGCTTATTATGGACAATCATTTCATTTCCTTTGGTGAAATCAAAAGTAATATCTGATGTATGTAAAAAATAATCTGCAAACCACTCTTTAATAACATGCTGTTTATAACCGGCACAAATCACAAACTCATTGAATCCTTGTTCAGAAAACCCTTTCATAATATGCCATAAAATAGGCATTCCACCAATTTCAATCATGGGCTTTGACTTGAACGCTGATTCTTCTGAAATTCTTGTTCCATATCCACCCGCTAAAATTACTACTTTCATTATAATATGTCCTCCTTAGACACAATTTTTTCTGCATCCAAATTTCTTAAATAATAGTTAATCATTTGTTTGCTTTTAAATAATAAAAACTTTATTCTTGAATACTTTGTATTAAAATCAAACATTCCTTTATCTCTAATAAGTTCTTTTGTTTCATCTATGTTTCGTTTATAGTTAAACCAATATATTTCATTATAAAAATATTTGTTAAACTGTAATTCCGATTCTTTCAATAAATATTGATTATATTCATAAAAATCTAACTGAGTAAATTTATTTTTTGTAACTCCAGATTCTAATCTATATACTGCCGTTCTATTTTTCATTATGTATACGTTGAATTTTTTTGAAAATTCATATAAAAACACAAAATCCCACGCTTTACCGAATACTTCTTTAATTTCTCCATATTCTTGCAAGCTATCATGTAAAAAACAAATACCGCATGTAGGAGCTAGAAAACAATCTCGCCATGACAATAGAGCATCCTTATAATCTACTTTTGTTAAATATTTTTTATACACTTTTCTTACACAAAATAATAAGCTTAGAGTATTTTTTAAAGCTTTTTTTAAAGATGAATATGATTGTGATAATACATAGCGTGATGGTATAAAACAATCAGCATCTAAGTTATTTTTCTTAGCATATTCAATAGATTTCATCAATTCTTTAAGATGATTTTTTAATAGATAATCATCATCATGTAAAAATAAAACATACTTACCTTTTGCTAAGTTAATACATTGGTTACAATTACCTAACATTCCAACATTTACTTCATTAGAAAAAAAGTAAACATTGTTGTTATCAATATACTGCTCACAAAGTTCCTTCATCTCATCTTGTGGATCATTATTAACCACTATTACTTCATACGAATATTTCTCAATATCATCTTGCATCAACACACTATCTATAGCTTGTTTTAAATATTGAGTTCTCTTATATGTTGGAATGCAAATTGAAAATTCTACTTCACTTCTTTTTCCGCTGATTAATGACTTTGAACTTGTTTTTTTGCACATAACATATCCCCCCTATAAGCAAAAATAAATATTAAAGTTGTTTGTACTATTGTAGATATAAACACGTCGTACATTATCCCAAACACTAATAAGCCTATGCCTAATAAAATTAAAGACATATCTTTTGATTTTATTAACTGAATATACAAATACAAATAAACTAACATACCTATAATCCCATTACCTAGTAAAATAGATGCAAAATCACACTCTATTGCCCAAGCACTAGTCAACATTGTTCGATTGAAATCAAAAAAAGATGCTATGTATTGGCTGTGGTTAAAAACTAACCCTTCCGTTCTAATTCCAACACCTATTAATCTTTCAATTATGTTCAAATCAAAAAACCACGAATAAATAGATAAGAACGGATAACTCATATGTCTACCAGTTCCATAAATATCAGCATCACTATTAAATATAGTAAGAATTCTCCCGAATAATAAATTGATATAATTTTGTACAGAAGGACTATTGTTATACACAACTATCACAGGAAAAAGTAGAATAACAACACCGATAAATGATCTAATAATAACCTTTTGCTTGATTCCATGTCTGTGCTTAACTAAGTATAAAAATAATTCTATACACATTAGCATTGCAATTGAAAACATCCCTACTCTAGATACCGCAAAAATCGTACTTGCAAAATATAATATTTTATATACTTTATTCTTATCAAAACAATAACCAATAAGCATTAGTATTGATAAGAATGCAGCATCACTATTCAATCCAGTTATTCTTAAAAAAATCTGAGTACCAGTGTTTCCATACGCGACTCCATAACTACCAAATATATGTGAAAACATTTGATTAATTAGAATATCTGTTATATTAATACTAATTGTGTTCCATAGCACAAATTGAATGAGAACGTAGATGGCATGAAATCTACATATCTTTATCATTATACTTTTAAATGATGAAAACAAAGCCTTCTTATTACTATATGAAAAAACGAAGAAGGCTATTGGGAAATATATAAATAAATATTGAACCGCATTATTAACTAATCGATCTTCCCATTCTAAAAAAGATATATAATCTCTAAAAGCTAACGATAAGATTGATCCTATTATCTGAATCATGTATAAAACTATAAAAGCTTTAATATATCTGTTACCTTGTATTTTCCCCTTTTTTACATGAAAAATATGATATAAACCATATAACTCTAAAGGTAATAGACCTATTTTATTAAGAGAAATACCAAACACTTGTAGACCAAGCATACTTGAACAAAACAAAGCAAAAGCAATACATAAACTTAGTATAAATGGAGTACTCATACTTAAATTAGATTTATAATTATTTAATTTTAAACTAGACTTTTTTATTTTCATAATTATATCCCTTCACATTGATTGTTATACACTTTGAATAAAAGTGCTTTATGTAAACTTAAATCATATCTAGAATAATCAAAATCAATTTTTCTTTCAGTACTTTTACATTTAATTTTATCTACCCATACTTTCGCAGGTTCATTTAAACTAACTACTTTAACATTTTTTGATAAAATTGCCTCTTCCGGTATTACACTTGAGCAAATACATGGTAAACCATTAATCTGCGCTTCAACAATCGTGATACCTAACCCCTCAAATAATGAAGGAAATACGAAATAATCCATTACATTGTAGTACAATTCAGGTCTAGAATTTGGAGATAAAAAAATCACATTTTCACTTAACTTATAATCATCGCATTGTTTTTTTATCGTACCAAGCATTTCACCATCTCCACATAATAAAAGCTTAGCATTACTATTTTTTTTACAATATTCTTGAAAAATATCAATTATAAACTTATGGTTTTTTTGATCTGTAAAACGTCCAATATGCCCTAATACAAAATCAGTACTTTTTATACCAAGTTCTTTACGGGTTATATCTCTTGTTGATCTTCTAAATTTGAATTGTTCAATATTTATAGCATTTGGTAATACTTGTGACTTCTTCGTAGTTTTACCAAAATAATCAGATACCTTCTCCGAACAAAACAAATTACAAGTCGAATACCTATCGCATAAATTGTTGCATACCGAATATACAATTTGTTTTAGGTGCTTGCCGTTAAAAACATTATGATAATGATTAATTCTGATTTTGATCCCATATTTTCTTGATAAATACAGAATATAAAAATTCATATAACTCATATTTGAATGGACAACATCGTAGTTACCATTTTTTAATATTTTTCTTATTTCAAAAATATTCTTGAGTAAATTTTTCCTTTTATGAGTCACAAACTTGATATTGAATCCAATATTTGAGAAACGTTGTATATCTTTTTCTACGGATATTTCACGTTGTGCAACTATATCAAAAACATATTCGTCTTTATCATAATTATTTAAATAATTAAACAATACTTGTTCTACACCTCCATAGCTCAAGCCGTTAACTACTAAACATACTCTTTTCACTATTAATACCTCCAAATAATGTTTTACTTTAGATTAATCAAGAAGTGCATTAATGAGTTTGTCTGTTTCTAATGCAACTCTTTTTACATCATATTTTTCAAACACATCTTTATATCCCTTTTTGATAATTTTTTTCCTAAATTCATCATTATTTCTTATTTTTGATATAGCATTTGCAGCTTCTTCCTGATTATCCACACTAACCAAAAGACCATTTTGCTCATTTTGAATTAAATAAGATAATGCATCAACATTCGTAGCAACTATTGGCTTTTTGCAAATCATATACTCTGGGATTGCTAGTCCAAATCCTTCCCATCTGCTTAGTAAACAAGCAACATCAAATGTTCCTACATAATCTATCGGGTTGTCAATCCAGCCAGTTATTTTCAATTTGACGTTATTTTCTTTTGCGATTTTTTCAATTTCTTTTCTTTCTTCGTAAGAACCTTCCAATACATCTCCAACTATTAAAAAATATGCATCACTTATAAATTTTGATATTCCTACAAAAATATCAGGTGCCTTTTGTTTGCAAATTCTGCCTACCATACCAATTACGTATGCATCTTCAGGTATACCAAGCTCTTTTCTACTTTTTTCAGGCACTATATTTGTTTCTATTCCATTATAAATTATATGTAATTTATTTATATTTGAAATATTGTTATCTAACGCAGATTTCTTTTCTGCTTCTGATATGCAGACAATTGCATCGCAATACTTTGCCATTAGTCTTTCTAACGCCACATAAATCCAACTTTTTTTACTTTTAATGTTAAACGACCATCCATGAGGATTATATATGACTTTACATTTTACACCCAAGCAAGCAATTCTAGTTATAGCGCCCGCAATACTTGAATGTGCATAAACAACATCTGGGTCATATTTTTTTATAATACTACGTATTTTTTTTGATGATAATATAGTTTTTATTCCAATATCATGAGGTATATTCAATTGTTCAATATGATTGGATATATCTTTATATTCGCTAGCATTATAAAGATGAGATAAAACAACAATAGTTTCATATTTATTACGTTCCGTATATTTTAATAAACTGTGGAGATATTTATCCACACCTCCAATACATTCAGCAACATGTAAAATTTTAATTTTACTTTGTTTTGTCATATACACTCTCACCCTCTTCTTATAAATGTTTTTTAGGTCCACAAGCTAATCAGAAAATCATCTCTAATACTGCTTTTTTACCCAATTGTTTCAAATTGTTTCTTAATCTGTGACAAATTCTTACATGCAAAAAAGCCCGTATTTAAGGCGTTTATTCCTAGCTTGCAAAAATTATAACTAGAATTCCATAAATCTTTACTACAATCCCTTTTCGAAATAGCTTTGGCAACCAACACATAATTGAAGGACCTTCAGCATGATAATGTACAATATCATATCTTCCAAAAGATGCAAAGATTTAAGCAAAAACAGATGACGTTATAGCTGCAAAACCTTTTATTGTAGGTACTGATTTAAAAAGAACTTGCTTATATTTCCTATCATTTTTTCCTTTACCCACTTTTTTGTTTTTGGGATTATAGCAAGTTACATCATTTCCTAAAGCAACCATCCGAACGGCAAGTTCTACTACAACTACTTCGATTTCACCTTTTTTTTTACAAATATAGTATAAAAACTATTGATTTTTAGCAGTGTTTGCTAGAATTGTTATTATGTTTTAAGTGGACAAACCTTAATACATTTTAGACACCTTATACATTTTTTTTCATCGATAATAGGGTATTGAAAACCTTCGTTATCCGATTTCATTTGTATAGCTTTAACCGGACAACATGCATAACAAGCACTACATCCACAGCAATCTTTTTTTTGTTCATATAATATTGGCATATTTATTTTATTCATTTTTTATCCTTTCATAATTTTCTCAATAAAATTTGGCAGATAAGACTTTAATTTACTTTTAAAAGATATTTTTTTGTATATACTTCTACGTATCCATCAGTATTCAAGGATGAATAGAATGTATTTCTTATTTCAGGTCGCTTTACTGCTGAAGTAAGGGTTTTATTATATTTTTTTATAATTGCTAAATCTAAATTTATAATCTCAAAATAATATTTAGTTTTAGAAGATAGATTTTTTCCCTTACTCGTATTGAAAATAACATATAATACGCCTTTATTATCCATAAAATCTGGGTACGCAATTTCCACTCCATTAAACTCCCACAGTAAAATCTGATTTATGATTTCCTAATTTGAATAAACATCTATAACAGCATTCTTTATAATTACACCCCCTTAAAAAAATCAGAATAAAAAGGGTCTGTTCTTACATAGCAATCATGATTATTAAATCTGAAAGTATAAGACATATGTCTTCTATAATATCATCCAAATTTTTTTACACAAAACGTATAAGAACCCCAATGTCATTATTCAGGTAAGTCCTTTTTGATACGTGTGAAAGATATACACTCAATTTCCAGTTTTTTATGAAATTACAATCAGCCAGATGAAGAATTTGATTTGGATTTACATATTACATTGACAAGAAAACAGACCAAAGATATAAAATCTCAACAAGAAAAATATCGTTTCTTATCTACTACATCTACATTTGATTTTATTGATGAACATAATCCTGAGTATGAACTTCATTTCCGTGTAGTTCGCTTTAAACTGGATGGTAGTGAAGAATATGAATCGATTATCACAAATTTAAACCGGGTTGAATTTAGTAAGGATGAAATAAAAGAAATATACAATACTCGATGGTTTAAAGAATTATCGTTCCGTGACCTTAAATATTCAGCGGATCTGTTGCTGTTCATGCAAAAAAACGAGAAAGCATCCAACAGGAGATTTAGGCAAGGATGATACTATATAATATATCTTTTATTATGGCTCATCATATAGTAAATAAAAAGCCAAAGGAAAAGGGTAAGAAAAAAAGTATTCTTATGCGATAAACAAAAAAATGGCGATACATCATTGTCGCTATTTTATCCAGCATTATAAAAGAAAAGGCGGTCACCCGCCTGATCTTGAAACTCTCATTTCACAAGATATCTTACCAATCCACCCAAATCGAAAATGTAAGAGGCATGTGAAATCACAAGCGCAAATATGTTTCAACTACCGCCTTTCTTAACACGATATAATTAAAACTCAAAAGTTTATAAATTGCTTGAAAAATCTTCTTTTTGTCATGCATTTTTTCAGAATACTCTTAATCCTATCAGGATAAGATTATATAAAATCGCATCCTGTTAGTTTTCATCTTCTTAACTTAATGACATTGGATATCATTATCCCTTTTTTATCATAATAATAAATCGCTTTTAAATATTTATGCCGTAAAAATGTTTGTACTTTACAGAAAAACTCTATAGTTTCGATATTCATAGTAAATTCCCTTCTTTTGCATAAATAAACATAGAATTAACATTTATATACGCATCTCATATTTTTTGCCTTAGGATTAGAATTAATCACCTTATTATTTCAGTTAAACTTCCAATAAGAAACAGATATAATTTCCTAATAATCACTTCATGAAAATATGATTGAACTCCCGTGATATAGTCCTCGAAATAATTTCATGTTCATAATATGTTCTTCAATATCTTCTTTATATTTACGATTGCGTTTTCCTTAGGATGCATAACATACAACGGCTGACTACCAAACGAATACGTAGGCAACATATCTCCTGTGCCATCTGCACTGATACTTGTGACCTTCCATGTAGCCATATCATCAATTTGCATCTGTATGAGTGCAGTGATTTCATCCGTTGTCATATTGGTCTGAAACATTCCCTGTACTGCATTCATGATGCTTTCATAATTCTTGATGACATTTGACTTTGTGAATTTCTTCAACATCGCTTCAATTACCTGCTGCTGGTTCTCTCCACGATGACGATCTCCACTTTCATAAGCATACCGCTCTCTCGCAAAAGCTAATGCACAAGCACCATCTACATGTTGATTTCCTTTAACATAGCTGCAATTCTTATTTGTATATGCAGTTAATTCTTTATCAGAATAAATATCTATTCCATCCAATGCATCCACCATGGTCGTCAGCGTATCGAAATTCAGTCGCACATTGTAATTAATCTTAATATCAAACAGCTTACTCAATGTTGCCTGTGATGTTTCCACGCCATAGAGTCCAGCATGTGTCAATTTATCCATCGCACCTGTTTCACAACTGCCATTCGGGCACTGTAAGGGTACATAATAATCACGTGGTATGAATACCAGTAACAACTCTTTCTTTTGCGGATTCACTGCCGCCAGCATATTGACATCACTTCGACTCGTTTTAGATATCGAACCATTCGTATCGATTCCTGAGATATACACGATGAATGGATCCTTTGTGATGTTGTTCGCTTTTAAGTTTTTCAAAACTTCCTTACGATCCAGCGTATAGATAACTCTTGTTTCCTTCTCAAAGCTGCCATCGATGATGTTGAATGCATCCCGCATCCCTTCATTCATGATAATGGCATCCGTATTGCCATCCAGCAATCCCTGCATCTCATCCTTGAATTCCTTATACTCGATTTTGGATATCTCATTTGAAAATTGAGAGCCTAGGCGGTTCAACATAAAGTCCGTATTCTCACGATCAATTGTTTTTAATATACCAAACTGTTTTCCATCCAAATCTTTAACATCCTTATAGCTGCTGTCTTTTTTTACAAGCACAGAAATCTCTGTCGTCTTAATATCGCCGTTACTGACAGCCTTCACTGTTTCCTGTGCCTTATTTATAACCTTAACGTTCATAAACAGGATACATATACAAAGGACTATTGAAAATACACATCCCAGAATCTTGGTAATTTTGTTAGCCTTTTTTCCAAGGATACAATAGATAACTGCACCGACAATCAATAAGATAACAACAAGAATCGGTATATAATATTTCAATGGCAAAATATGGAACCTGTACAGACTCCATAACAAATATGCCGCGGCCAGAACCATCACGATCCAGCATACATGCTTTCCATACTTTTTAATATTTTCCATCTTTTCTCAGACTCCTCTCCAGCTCCTGCTGCTTCCAGGAATCCTTCAGATCCTTGACAAATTTAAAATAGGTAGAACGCTTGAAACCTAACTTCTCCCGATAATCCTCATGCTTCATTTCTTTTCGCATGATTTTTTTGATATTAACTTCAAAATCAGCAGGCAGCGTTATTTTAGGTCGACCGTAATCACCCTCCCCGTTTCGCTTTTTCTCCAGAGCTCTCTGGATTCCCTCCATTTGCTTATCATATATCTGCTTGCGCTGTGTATCTCTGACAAAATCAATCAGAGTCAGCATCTGTTCAGTATTCAAATCTGAATCATCCAAAAGCTTTATCGTTATATTCTTATTCTTTATATATGTTAGATGGACAAAGAGTGTATTTCCATCCGCTGCGATTGACGAAAGCTTATAAACATAAAGTTCATCCTTCATTTCCAGATTAGCAATCAATTGATTCCATGCATCGTACCTATTGTTATCTATGTAAATAGAAGTTTCCTGTATATTCAAATCTGAATGTAATACAATCGTGTGTATGGCTTCGCATTCAGCCTCCGTTGTAGCGTATGCATAGAAATACTTCATCGACTCACCTCATCCCGATCACATGTTTCATTCTTCCATCACTTAGCTATAATTTCCATAATAGCTGTAATAAGACTTCGATGTGATATCAACCTTCGTCAACACACACCCCAATACATTCGCACCATTTCTCTGCAGCATCGTCAACGCATTTTTTGCCTCCTGCTTTGCTGTATCCATTGCGGATACCACAAACAGTGTTCCATCTACAATACTCGAAACCGGAATTGCATCCGCTACCGCATTCAATGGCGGACAGTCGATGATGATGTAGTCAAACATCTCTCGAAATTTTTCAATCAGCTCCTTGAAGCGGTCGCTCGCCAGCATCTCCTGCGGATTCGGGACAGATTTTCCACTGGTGAGCACATACAGCTTGCCGTCCGTACTGTTATCCTTGAACTTCTGAAAATAACCTCCGATCTCCAGGTCGATCTCTGACTTCTCTTTCATCAGATTACTGATCCCCAGCTTATTCGAAACCTTGAAGATCTTATGCTGTACGGGCTTTCGAAGATCACAGTCAATCAACAGGACCTTCTCGTACTTTGCAATCGCCACCGTTGCCAGGTTGCTTGCGACCGAGCTTTTTCCCTCTGCTGGATTCGAGCTGGTCACACAAATCACTTGGATATCCTTATTGAAGGATGAATATTCTATATTCGTCCGCAGCTGACGATATACCTCCATATTGTCAAACTGACTCTTTTTTGTATGCTTTTTCGGATCACTCCGCTTTGGTGCTATCTTTCGTTCCATTTCATCATCTCCTCCTCATTCGCTGTAGCCAGGATCTTTTCCTTACCGCCATACGTTCCACATCCTCGTCTTGAAGGACATGCTGTGGATTGATGGTACAGAGCAGCTCTGCGCTCGCCGTATCAGTTACCTTTACGATTTCCTGATATACATCGCTCAGCCTGCAGATACGATTTCCACCGGTACGATGTGCATCACTCGCAACGATATGCACCAGTCCTTCCTCCAACAGCCGTCTGGCATTCTTCTGAATCTGCGAACCATGCATTCCCAATAGACTCGTCCGATTCATCTGAATCACATATCCGTTGTTTATCCATTCCTTTACTCGATTTACATCGATATCCTTATGAAAGTACCGCTCCGCATGCGCTATCATGGGAGTCAGTCCTCTGATCGACAATTCATACAGCTGCTCATCCGCATAGCTGTTCTTTTCGATATCCTTGCGGACATCAAACTCACACAGCAGATAGCGGCTCTCATTGATCGTGTTATAATATTTCCCATCGACCATATCCAGATAATCATCATTCAGAAACATCTCACAGCCACTGTAAATCGTGACGCCATATTCCTTGCCAAGCTCCCTCAGCTCCCGGATCCGCTGATCCATCTCTCTTACATCCGCTTCCTTTTGAGCTCCTGGTATGAAATGCGGTGTTGCCGCCAGCTTTACGATTCCATCCACCCTGGCCTGCTGTAACGCCTGTTGTGCTTCTGCACGGCTATCGATACCATCATCGATATCCCATGCCATATGGCAATGCAGATCAATGAAGCTCATTCGCTAATCCTCCAGAAACGGAATCTCTGCCAGTACCGGTATCTCCAAATACGATTCCGCATCTTCCTTCGTATGTAGCCTCTTATCCAGTAGGAACTGTACAGTCACAAAGCCACAGGACACCATGATTCCAAGCAGCGCTCCGATCAAGAGGTTCATCTTTAAGCTCGGCGATACCGGTGTCTCATTCACCTGCGGCGCATCCAGGATCGTCATATTCTTGATATCCAGCTTGTCCTTCATGCTCTCAAAAAACAGATTCACCGTCGTATTCACGATATCCTTCGACATCTTCGCATCCTTCGTCCTAGCACTCACCGTGATGATCTCACTGTCTGCTTCATTGCTGACGCTCAAGGAATTCTTTACCAATGCCTCATTCTCCAGCTTCAGCTTCTCCGCGACATCCTCCAGCAGGCTGTTCCCCTGCAGCATCAGGACATAGTTGTTCACCATCTTGGAATTGGCGGTCAGTGTATTGTAATCGATCATTCCACTTTCCGTGATATTCGGCTTCAGATAGATCCTTGCCATGCTTTCATATTTCTTTGGTATCAGAAACTTCGTCACCAATAAGGATATGATGATCGCGATCACCGTCACTGCGATGATAAAGGACATCTTTTTCTTCAACTGCCGAAACAGTCTTCCCAGATCGATTTCTATTTCTTCATTCTGTTCTATGCTCTTCTGTAAATCTTCCACTAATTTCTCTCCTTTGCTTTCTTCTTTTGAGGCGAGAATCTTACTACATAAAAAGGATACACTCTCCCCTTCCCCCACCTGCAGTGTTGAATGGTTGGCTGTATCCTGAACCTCTCAATAAAGTGCCTCAACAACTATTACTTCTGAGATTCGATCTTTTTCACTATTTCCAGAGAAACGTCCACCTGCAGATCCTGATTGTTCATGCGAACATTCAGGATAGCACGCCGTTTATGTCTGTCAATTCGTATAATATTGCTTTCATAGCCCTTTAACGGACCTTCGGTGATGATGACCTCTCCATCCAGGATCTCACCCTTTGATATTCTAACATTGTGTTCCTCATCCATAAGGCCTTCCAGATACGCTCTTTCTTCCGTGCTCAATGCACTGACGTCATCCTCATACCTCAGTTCCTTCAAGATACCGCGGATCTGTGAACGGTATCGAAGCAGCGCCTGCTGGAACCCGTTCGGATTCAGCTCTGTTTCCACAAACACATACGAACGAAACAACGGTTTCTTCACAATCACTCGCTTCCCCTGTATGCGGTGCACCACTTCCTTTAAAGGAGTGAATGCTTTTATACCATCCTGTTGACTCAAAAGCTCCAATATCCTTTTTTCTCTGCCACCCATCACATACAGCACGTACCACGGCTTCATCATCTTGCCCCATCCCCGTGAAACACGGTCTTGATCGTCTTGACGAGGATCGTCATATCCAGCTTCAGGCTCCAGTTTTTGTAGTAATACTCATCCATCTTCAACCGGTCCGAAAAGCTGATATCGCTTCGTCCGTGTGTCTGCCACATGCCGGTCAGTCCGGGCTTGCAGCCGATCACATAGTCATAATAGATCCCCATATCTTTACGTTCCCCAGGCAGGTACGGCCTTGGTCCTGTCAGGCTCATATCGCCCTTCAGCACATTCAGGAACTGCGGGAATTCATCCAGACTCTTCCGTCGCAGAAATTCTCCGGCCCTTGTGATTCTGGGATCCTTCTTCAGCTTCTTATTCGTCTCGTACTCTTCCCTGATCACGGGATCCTTTTCCATAAGCTCCTGCAGTATGCGCTCCGCATCGGGTATCATCGTCCTGTATTTATACAAAACGAATTTCTTTCCGCCCTTCCCGATTCGCACCTGTTTGAAAAATATGGGATCATGATCATGATTTTTGCTGTTTGATCTCCACACATAGATCGTCAAGGGGATCAGCAGGATACAGCCGGCTATACCGCCGAGAATATCGATGGTCCGCTTGACCACTTTATTGAAGGTCGATATCTTTCCCTTTGCTGTAGATACGAGCAGCTGACCGTCAAAATCCTCGACCCTAGTATCGAAGGTCAAAATCTTGACGGACGGCATATAGCGAATCTTTTCGACTGTCCTAAGCTTCAGCAGGATATCATCGAACTGTGCATTAGTAAGATTCGTTGAGGCGATGACTGCGGAATTTATCTGCAGTCTGGAAACGGCCTGTTCCAGCTCACCCAACGCAAACACATCCTGTTTGATATCCTTCAACACATGACCATCCTGTGTATCTATGTAGCCCTTTACCTTCATCAGCGCAAACCGGTTTTTCTCACAGACCTCTGCAAATGCAAGAGCCTGCCTTCCTGCACCGATGATCAGTACATTGTCCGCACAGCTGTTTCGAAACCAGATGCGCAGATAACGCTGTAATAGGATACTGAAGCAGAGCATGATGCATGAGATCACTGCATTCAGCAAAGCACAATGAGCATTGAAATCCTGCATGGGGTCAAGCAGGATACTGACGATAAAAAAACAGATATGACTTTTTACAAGCAGCTCTATCTCTTCCCAGATCAGCAGCGTCTTCGTCCGATAATGACCAAACAGATACTGAATGACAAAATACAAGGCACAGATGCGCACTGTATAATCACCTGTAAAATCAAAAAGAAAAGAAAGATTGCAAACAACGATTTCCTCCAGCAAACATGCTGTTATTCCTATTTTTTCCCTCATGTACTTACATTCATTAATGAATTCACTACCCTCCCTTTTATAAAATGGAATTTTAAATCTCAAAACGTATACCTTTAAAGATATACTAAATAAAACGAGAATAGTGTTATAAAGTATATTTATATAGACTGAAAAACGTAAAAAAACAGATGATTTCATATGAAATCACCTGTTTCATTAATTATAAGTATATAGACAGAAAGGTATACCTTTATAATCATAAAGGGTATGCAAATGCTTAATTCATTCCATTCTACACGTAGCTATTCTACTACAATAGGTCATTACAATCAATGATTTCATGCAAAAAAAGTCCGAATTATTAGAATTTTATTTATTTTACAAAGAAATCATTTATCTCAAAACTGTCACGCTCAAAAATGTTAACGATTACAAAACAAATAAAAAAGCGACAGCATTACTGAAATCAGTAACAACTGCCGCAATATTCTTATTTAAAAGCCTTCTTAAATTTATCAAACGGAGACTCATGAGATTTCTTATTGCGAATTTTCTCATACAGCTCCTTTTCGTCGCGTGTAATCTTGGTCGGTACCTCCACCTTGACCTCGACATACTGATCACCCTGATTGCCGCGAGAAGAAGCAGACTTGACACCCTTTCCCTTCAACCGGAACTGCTGTCCGAACTGCGTACCTGCCGGAATCGTCAGCTCCACATCACCGTAAACAGTCGGAACATCCACCTTGCAGCCCAAAATCGCATCCACAGCACTAATCGGTACCGTGATACGGATATCATTGCCATCGCGTACAAATTGCTTGTGACGGCTTACCAGAATCTCGATATACAAATCGCCGTTTGGCCCGCCATTCACACCGCGCTCTCCCTTATTCGGAACACGCACCTGCTGACCGGACTGAATGCCTGCCGGAATCTTGATATCCAGCTTCACACGCTTATGCTCATAGCCCTTGCCATGACATTTCGGACACTTGTTCACAATCGTCTTACCCGTTCCGTTACAATCCGGACACACTGACTGACTCTGGAACACACCAAACGGCGTTCTCTGCTGAGTCGTTACTGTACCGGTACCATTACAATGCGGACAGGACTTAATATCGGACTTACTTTTCGCGCCGCTTCCCATACATTCATCGCACTGCTCATCCACCTCAATCGTAACTGTTTCCGTTTTTCCGAAAATAGCATCCATGAACTCGATGCGCATCTGCATGAAGCGGTCATTCCCCTTACGCGGTCCGTTGCTTGCGCGACGACTTCCACCACCGCCAAAGCCTCCGCCGAAAAAGGAACCGAAGATATCTCCGAAGTCCTCAAAACCGCCAAAGCCTCCGGCACCGCCGCCAAAATTGGCACCATCCATACCTGCATGACCAAACTGATCATACGTTGCCTTCTTCTGCGGATCACTCAGTACCTCATATGCTTCGTTTACTTCCTTGAACGACTCTTCAGCCCCCGGATCCTTATTGACATCCGGGTGATATTTTTTCGCCATCTTCCGATAGGCTCTTTTTATTTCATCATCGCTGGCACCCTTGCTGAGTCCCAGGACCTCATAATAATCTCGTTTGCTCATGTGGATCACCCTCCTAACTTTCCAGACTGTATATGAACTGCTGTATGTCTGCATCTCCGAAAATACGCACTCTCGGCAGCTGCAGCTTATCCATACCGGGTTCTATTTTACCATAATTTGTCGTAAAAGCCATATGCACACCTGCATCTTTCATAATCTGCAGTGCACTGTCTGTAACATCACCATACGGATAACAATACACATTACCTCCGCCGATGATGGAAAACGACTTTTCTGTGTCCGCAACACCCTCATCATGTGCCACACAGCGCAATGCACCGCCATGACCGCCTTCACAGCCGCCGGTATGCATGTCATAGGAATGCGACTGCAACTCCATGCCGTTTTGCTTCATTTCCTGAAAGCTTTGTGGCAGCTTATCATCATCCAGATGATTCCCGATCAGAAAGAGCGTTGCACTATTACCATATTTCTTCAGCAGCGGATATGCATATTTATATATGGAAGCTGTCCCATCATCAATCGTAATGGAAACACTGTTCTTCGGCAGTTGTACCTTTCCATCCAGAAAATTCTCCACGTCCTGCATGCGCAGCGTCACATAGTTATGCTCCTTCAAATACTTCAGCTGTGCTTCAAAATCATTGACCTCCAGCCAGTTTCCGTTTTTCGAGACCTCACCGTTTTCTCTGGAATAGAAATAGTGATACATGAAAACCGGAATCTGTTTTGCGACCGGCTCACTGGTATTGTCAGCCTGCTTTGTAGCTGCTATTGCGGATTTTGGAATATACACAAGGGTATTCCCCATCTGTACACCATAGCGTTTCTCATCCTTAACATAAATAGGATAAGATGCTTTCCGTGTTACCTCCACCAGCTTATCTCCTGCATCATTCTGAATGATATAGCTGTCTTTTGTCACAATATTCTCATTAAACGGCAGATACACACTAGCCTTTTTGACATTATTTTCTTCTGTTTGTTCGGGTACCACATGATCAGCCAGGATGTAGCAGTCATCCGTTTGCAGCCTGAAATACTTTTCCTTCATGTTCTGTGCGCTTTGCTTGTCAAGCTTCAGCACTGTCCCCTTAAAGATACGGCCAATCTCTTTGTATTCTCCATCCTTCTTCTCAAACAGCGGTGTTTCCTTATCCACACGCACCGTCTGTGCATAATATGAGGAAACATCAACAGCAGTCTTTTGTCTCTGCATGGGATACATCCAATAGATGACCAGCATCACACAACATACAAAACCTAGCGCAAGCACTAGGAATTGTAGTCGTTTCGTTTTCTTACTTCTTTTCTTCAAATTCAGCGTCTACAACGTTGTCATCGTTGTTTGCGTTGTTTGCACCTGCTCCTGCATTCGGATCCGCACTCTGCTGCTGATACATCTGAGCACTAGCCGCCTGTGCAGCCTTTTCCAGTGCCTCCAGTTTTTCCTTTACAGCATCCATGTCATTTTCATCCAGAGATTTCTGTAAATCGTCGCGCAGCTTCTGTGTTTCTTCCTTCTGCTTTGCATCAATCTTGTCACCGCTATCTGCCAGCATGGAATCAATCTGAGCAATGAAGCCCTCTGCACGGTTGCGCAAATCGATTTCTTCCTTGCGTTTTTCATCCTCAGCCTTGTGTTCCTCAGCCTCACGGACCATACGATCGATTTCCTCATCGCTCAGTCCGCTTGTATTCTGAATCGTGATGGACTGTTCCTTACCAGTACCCTTATCCTTTGCAGATACATGTACGATACCGTTTACGTCAATATCAAAGGTAACTTCAATCTGTGGCACACCACGGCGAGCTGGAGCGATACCATCCAGCTTGAACATACCGAGCTCCTTATTGTCATTTGCCATCGGGCGCTCACCCTGCAGAACACGGATATCAACCGCAGGCTGGTTATCCGCAGCAGTTGAGAATACCTGAGATTTGCTTGTTGGAATCGTTGTGTTACGTGGAATCAGCACGGTCATGACACCACCCATTGTCTCAATACCGAGGCTCAATGGTGTAACATCCAGCAGCAGAACATCCTTTACATCACCGGCGATAACACCACCCTGAATAGCAGCACCCATAGCAACTACTTCATCCGGGTTTACAGATTTATTAGGTTCCTTGCCCAGAACGCTCTTAACAGCTTCCTGTACAGCAGGGATACGGGTAGATCCACCTACCAGCAGTACCTGGTGAATATCATTTTTTGTCAGACCGGCATCGCGCAGTGCGTTTCTTACCGGCTCCATTGTACGCTCAACCAGAGACTTTGTCATTTCATCAAATTTTGCACGTGATAATGTAGCCTCAAAGTGCAGAGGTCCATCTGCTCCAGCAGAGATAAACGGCAGGGAAATCTGTGTCTGTACAACTCCGCTCAGATCCTTCTTCGCTTTTTCTCCAGCCTCTTTCAGACGCTGCATAGCCATGGTATCCTTGCGCAGGTCAACACCGTTTTCCTTTTTGAAGGTATCAACCATCCAGTCAACAACAACGTTATCGAAGTCATCTCCACCCAGACGGGTATCTCCGTTTGTAGACAATACCTCAAAGGTTCCATCCGCAAGCTCCAGAATAGAAACGTCGAAGGTACCTCCACCTAAGTCATATACCAGAACCTTCTGTTCTTTTTCAGTTTTATCAATACCGTATGCTAGTGCGGCAGCAGTCGGCTCATTGATGATACGCTCTACTTCCAGACCGGCAATCTTTCCGGCATCCTTGGTTGCCTGACGCTGTGCATCATTGAAATAAGCTGGTACCGTAATAACCGCTTTTTCAACCTTTTCTCCTAGATAGTCCTCTGCATAGGATTTCAGATACTGCAGGATCATCGCACTGACTTCCTGCGGTGTATACTGCTTACCTTCCAGTTCAACCTTTTCATTTGTACCCATCAGACGCTTGATTGAGCTGATAGTGTTTTTGTTTGTAACAACCTGACGCTTTGCGGCATCACCGACGATACGTTCACCGTTCTTGTATGCGACTACAGATGGTGTTGTACGATTTCCTTCCGGATTTGTGATGACCTTGCATTCACCACCGTCCATAACGGACACACAGCTGTTTGTTGTACCTAAGTCAATACCAATAATTTTACTCATAATCGTTATCCTCCTTTTATCTATTCGCTAACCTTTACAAGTGTTGCACGTAATACACGATCCTTCAGCATATATCCCTTTTGCAGGACCTCGATGACCATACCGCTTTCCACGCCATCCTTGGCCTCCTGCATCAGGGCCTGATGGAAGTTTGGATCAAACGGCTTGTCCAGCGCTTCGATTTCCTTTACACCCTCCTGATTCAGGATGTGTACCAGCTGCTGGTAAATCATCTCAAAGCCCTTGGCGTAGTTTTTGACATTCTGATCATCGACCTTAACATCCAGCGCACGCTCCAGGTTATCCAGAACCGGCAGGATTTCCATCGCAAAGCTTTGAATGCGGTACTTGCGCACATTGTCGCTTTCACTCTGCAGACGCTTCTTCAGATTTTCTGTATCTGCATACGCCTTGAAGTAGGCATTCTTGTTTGCTGCCGCCTCTTCCTTCAGCTTTACGATTTCTTCTTCCAGTTCCTCGATTTTTTTCTTCTTACCGAATTTTGCGGATTTCTTATCTTCCTTTTCCGCTTCCTTCGCATCCTTTTTCTCTGCCTTGGCAGCATCCTGCTCTGTCTTTGCTTCTTCGCTTTGCCCGGCAGCCTTTGCTTCCTCGTTTACAACTTCTTTTTCTTCCTGCATGATGACCTCCTTATCGATTTTCACTTCTGTATAAATCTTCGATTACTTTGCTCATATATTCCATAAGGGCAACGACACGGCTGTACTGCATGCGGGTAGGTCCCACGATCATCAGTTCCCCTTCTTCATCCTCGTTCAGCTTGAACTTGCTGGATACCACTGCAACATTATTGACCTGAATCAATTCATTGTCACCGCCGATTTCAATGGCGACATCACCCTCGTGATTGGCCAGCTGGCGAAACAGACTGCTGTCCTCCAGCATCTTCATAAGCTCCTTCAGCTTTTCGATATCTGCGAATTCCGGCTGATACAGCATATTGCTCTGTCCGCTGCAGTATACATGGTCGGTTGCAAACCGCATGAATGCATTAACGAAGGCTTCAAACAGCACCTCGTGACGGGCAATATGGCTGGCCAGCAGCGGCTCAATCTGCTGCATGCGCTCCACCACCTCATTGATCGGTGTGCCGCTCAGCTTGTCATTGAGCAGATTACAGCAGGTTTTGATATCCTCAACGCTCACGGCCGTATTGAAGTGAAATGTCTTATTTTCCGTATGCCCGTGATCGGTGATGAAGACTGCAACCGCACTGGTGTCACTGAGTGGAAACAGCTGTATGTGCTGCAGTGTCTGGTAACGGCTTTCCGGCCCCAGCACCACGGAAGTCAGCGAGGTCATCTGAGATAGAATATCACAGCTTTTCTTAACGATTTCATCCATTGAATAATGACGCTCCTGAAATACAGCCTGCAGAGAATGCTTGACTCCATCATCCAGTTCACGCTCCATCAGATTTTCAACATAGAACCGATAACCGCGACTGCTTGGTATACGACCGCTGGAGGTATGTGTTTTCTCCAGCAGACCCAAATCCTCCAGTGCAGCCATCTCATTGCGAATGGTGGCACTGGAACAGTTGAAATCCAGCAGGTCCATCAGTTTCTTGGAACCGACAGGCTCGGCAGTCCGGGTGAACTCATCTACTATCGTTTTAAAGATCGCCGTCTGACGTTTTGTAAGCATATGGTTCACTCCTTTCTAGCACTCAACCTCTATGTCTGCTAATAGTATATTCCAATATTTTAGCACTGTCAACACTTTAGTGCTAAAATCCATAAAAATTGTTATCATTTCTGGAAATATTAGGAAAGTGCTCTGTTTTGCCCAGCGTTGGAATAATGCATATATTCACGCAAATGGATTGCCAAGAGCCGCAGCTTGCTATATACTTTTCCCAGGGCAAACCCGGATACTCACACATATACTATAAATATATAAGAAAGAAAGAAGGAATGATCATATGAATTATATACAATGGAACTACGAGGATGATTTGCTTGCAGGTACGACGCTGCGCGACCCATCCCTGCCGGAAAACAACAATATGGCACTGCACGCCTGTTTACGGAAAATGGATGTTTTAAATAATCGTGATACTCTGTCAAAAGCACTCCATATAGCATCGTCACAGTGGACCTTTGCTATGCAGACGCACTCCGATCATATCCATGAGGTAACCGCCGCAGATGCCGGCAGAGGCTATCGTGTTTATGAGGAGGGGATTGCGGACTGTGATGCCCTTTACACAAAGGAAAGAAACATCGCAATCGGTGTCTTTCATGCAGATTGCGTGCCGGTACTTCTATATGACCCCTTTACCGGTATCATTGCCGCTATTCACAGTGGCTGGCAGGGAACCGTGCAGGAAATCACACGCAAAACCGTGACCCTGCTCATGCAGAAGGAGCATGTCGATCCTGCTCACCTGATGGCTTATATCGGTCCGGCTATCGCATATCGCAGCTTTGAAATCCAGCAGGATGTCATTGACCGCATCCGGGCAATGAGCTTTGACACCCATGACTATCTGACAATGCTGCCAAACGGCAGGGCAATCGCAGACAACAAAGGGCTGAATATGCAGATGCTGCTGAATCTCGGTGTTGAACGCGATCATATCACAGTGAATCCAAACGATACCTTTCTGAAAAACGATGCTTTTTTCAGCTATCGAAGAGAGCCTGCATGCGGAAGACACCTCAGCTTCATTCTACGCAAATAAATCCAAATAAAAAGGCGGAGTATTCTGATCATTTGAATAGTTGACCATTCCGCCTTTTTTTATTTCCGGATGCATTATGTGCATGTTCAGACACGTGTTTCCTCCATATGGATTTTGTCAGACAGCATTGCAATGAATTCGGAATTTGTAGGTTTGCTTCGTTCCATGGAAATCGTATAGCCGAAAATCTTATGTATCACATGTGCATTTCCGCGATTCCAGACCACTTCGATTGCATGCCGTATACCACGCTCCACTCGGGAGGGTGTTGTCTGAAACTCCAGCGCAATCTTCGGATATAATGTTTTGGTAACCTTACCAAGCAGATCCATATCACGGTAGGTCTGCATAATTGCACAGCGTAGATACTGATACCCTTTCAGGTTTGCAGGAACTCCAAGCTCGTGCAGCAGCTCGGTGATCGTTCCCTCCAGATGCTGGTTCTGACTGCGTCCCAGCTTTTTCTGCAGCTCCTCATTCAATGAATAATCCGGCTGATAATTCCTGATGAAATGAATCTTGCGAATCAGATCAGGAATCTCATAGGGCTTCATCATGATGTAGTCGACACAATAGCGGTTGAACTCAGAAAGAATCATTTCACTGAGATATGAGGATATGCAGATAATATGATCCACCTGCAGCCTTCTGCTGCGTATTTCCTCTAATACATAAAACCCATCTTTCTTTGGCAGGATCATGTCCAACACCAGAACATGTACATGTTTCCCCTCCAGCTGTCGGATACATTCCTCACCATCGCTTGTCATTCCGGCCAGTTCAAATTCCTCAACGGAAGAAATGGCCCTTTCTAAAGCAGATAACTGATTTCTATTCTCATCTACTAAAAAAATCAAGCTCTTCATCTTTCATTCCTCCAACTACCTAGGCAGGAACCATCATAAACCCTAAAGTATTTTTAGAGTCAAGTATTTATTAAAAATATTTAAGAAAAACATTAAATTATTTTATATCACTCTCTTGTAAGGGACCCATATCATATGACGCATCTGATAATGATGATCCTCGCAGGCACTGTACAAGACCTGAGACAGGATATCCCCGTCAAGCATCAGGTGATGTGCCTCCATAAACTGCAGCAGCTTATCCTTTTCCTGCAGAATCGTATGCTGGGCATCCGCTTCAAAGCAGTAGGCAAGAGCCGGACATTCGGCATACTGTCTTACCACATCATTTTTCCGAATACCGATGAAATCCCCAATCGTCTCGTACATACAAAAGCCGTAATCAAAGTGCTCCTGTCCGCTGATAAAATCCTTGGCACAGATTCGTGCACTCAGAAACTGAAGCTCACTGCTTTTCGACCACACCCTGAGCTCCTCATTCAGGGATGCATCATCCGCTAAAATCACATCATCCTGCATATAGGAAATGCGATACAGGGCAGGTCTTGTTACAAACTGTATGGCATGCTGTGCACGTTCTGCCAGCGCAATGCATTCCAAAGAAAGATGAATGCTGTGAAGACGAAGACTCATCGACACACTTTCCTGCAGCAGCTCCTTCTCCTTTTGTTCCATCAGCTCAAGAAACATATCATTTCCCCTGCTTTCAAACAAATCCATCAGCTCATACAGCGTAAAGCCAAGCTTCTGATACTTCTGCATATTCAGAAGATGGTTGATTTGTGAAGCATCGAAATAACGGTAATTGGATACACTGTCCTTATGCGGCACGATGAGCCCTTTACGTTCGTAGTACCGCAAAGCTTCCGTGCTGAGACCCAGCAGTCTGGCAGCCTCTCCGATTTTGTACATAAAAAAAAACTCCTCCCTTTTCCATTCTTCACAAACAATACTCTTTCCAAATCTGCATACGTATGCATATAGGTCTTTTCTATTTTAGTATACTTTTGTGCTGCGTGCAACCTTATTACCGTCTTATTTTAGATTTGCTGAAGTGAAAAGTTAAATTCCACTTTCAAAGTAGCTAAGTAGAAAAGACTCTT